>ENA-ORBV01000610-ORBV01000610.1-microbial-mat-metagenome-genome-assembly--contig:-NODE-610-length-81706-cov-8.916206_pt1 | contig 81706 bp, 82 predicted proteins | sample MGYA00237777_ERZ505514 | MGnify/ENA primary metagenome ERZ505514 (study PRJEB26160, sample SAMN06269048) | microbial mat metagenome | isolation source: Oligotrophic lake microbial mat | place...
CGTCAGCACCACGGCGTCATGTTCGGTTTCCACCGTCTTGCCGCGGTTGCTGAATGTCAGCCCAACACGCCCGTCGGAAAGTTTGCGCGCGCGCACCAGCTTGTGCTCGTAGGTAATCTGGCCGGGCAGGCTGTCGGCCAGCCCCTGCGCGATGCGGTCGTTGCCCTCGACCACATGGAAGCGCTCGTCGCTGAATACCCCGAACGGCCGGAACTTCGAGCGCCGGTCAGCATGGATGAACAGCAGCAGATTGATGCAACTTTGCTGTGCAATCTCCAGCCCGTATTCGATGGTGTAGGCCACGTCCAGCACCGCGCGAATCAGCGGGCCGGCTCCGCGCGACACGAGATAATCCTGCAGCGTGGTGTAGTCCAGCACCCGGTCCGCCTCGGTGTGCGACACCGCCGTCGGCGGCGACAGCGTCTTTATGTCCGCCTGCATTGCCGGCACGAAGGCGCGCAGCTCGTCCACCACCTGCGCCTCGCTGTAGTGCCGGCCGGCGAAGTAATAGGCCACTTCGCCCGGCTCTTTGGTCACGGTCTCCATGGTCAAGCCGAAAGTCCTGGCGTAGCCGCGCATGGTGACATGACCGGTGTCGATGAACTCGCCGCCGCGCTCTGCCACCTGCCCGGGGAAATAGTTGTAAAGCGAAAAGCAGCGTCCGCCAGCGCGGTTCGAAGCCTCGAACAGTTCCGCGCGCACACCCTTGCCCGCCAGCGCGTAGCCGCAGGACAATCCTGCCAGCCCGGCGCCGACAATCGCCACGCCGCCGCTCACGTTCGGTGCCGCCAGTGCCGCGCGCATCGAACCGGGCAGGGCGCCGGCAGCGCCCACGATCGTCCCCGCGCCCATCGCGGTGAGAATCCGGCGGCGCTCCTGGTTCACCTGCCCGGTGTGGGCGATCTCATCCAGCGCCTCCTGTGCGGTTTGGCCGGTCTGCTCGCAATGCAACGCGATCTCGATGTAGCGGTTAAGTTTGTGAAATAAATCCGACCGGCTCATGGCATGTACCTCCTGGAAGGGCTTGGGTTGGTTGCCGCCACTGTGCCTCGACAGACCATTTCAGTACAGTTTCAGCGCACGCTTTGTCGCAATGCATCGCGCGTGAGAATGTTCTGCTGTGCGTTACAGCGATGACATGTGGATTTGTACTCCGGAACTGGACGGGAGTGAATATTGCACAGTACTAATGTGCAGTTTCTCACAACACCCAGCAGACCTTGGTTGTTAGGGTAGGTCTTACAGGCTAGGTAAGCCGTACCAGGTGGTATGGCGATAGCGTGTTCGCGGGATTATGCACTTCCATGCGAGGGGCCCTGGCTCGCGTGCCAAGGTGGACGAAGACATGCGCGCCCTGCGGTCTCGAATCACGTTCTACTTTCAACCCACAAGGGGGAATGACATGAAACTGTTACGTAAACTTGGCTTGTTGATGGTTTTTGCGATTGTCTCAATCGGCGCTCAAACGGCAGCGCTGGCTGAAGAAACGGCGAAAGGTAAGGTGATCGTGACCGGCACCTTCGGTACAGGAGGCGCCAATCTTAATTTGCCGATAGGCGATTCAACTGGCCACGTGATTATCCAGCAAGTGCGGATCGATCCACTCCAGAGCCAGGACTGGCGCTGGAACGGGCTAACCGCGACGATTCACGAGCAACTGGACGCTTACGCGACGCAAGGCACGTTTCGGATCTATGTCGAATTCAAACATCCCGTGGATGAGTCCCGAGGCAAGGCATACGCTTTTTACGCCGGCAGTTTCCTGGTTAATCTGGACGGCAGTGCACGCTTTTCGGCCAGCGGTAAGCTGCTCGGCGGCACAGGGGACTTCGCTGGCATCGCCGGAAAGGTGTTCGTCGATGGCAGCATCACGGCGGCGGACGGCGGGCGCTACACCTTGACGCTGATCCTGACCAAGTAGCGATTTTGCTCACGGCGGGGCCGCTGGCTGGCGGCCCCGTTGTTGCGTTGCAACCGCCGCGGCAGTCGAAGGCGCCGCCTCCGGTCCGATATGGACACCCGTGCAGCCCTTTACTGGTATCGAACATGACGGTCAGGTGAAGGTTGGGTGACGTCATTTCACGGCTCTGTCACGATACCGCAGTATCTTTGCCCCGAAGGGCGGTCCGATACCCTCGTCCTGACAACCGGAGCCTGAATCTCGACCGGCCGACACTCACCTAAGAATTTTGAAGGGGTTGCAGCTTGCTATTCGCGTATTTACTTATCAACCCGCCGCGCGCCGCCATGCGTGGCTTCACCCTGCTCGAACTGCTGGTGGTGATGGTCATCATCGGCCTGCTCGCTGGTTACGTTGGTCCGCGCTATTTCGCCCAGATCGGCAAATCCGAGGTGAAGACTACGAAAGCGCAGATCGACGCCTTCGAGAAAGCCCTGGACCAGTACCGGCTCGATGTCGGTCGGTATCCGGGCACCGAGCAGGGCCTGAACGCGCTGGTGGCGAAACCGGAGAACGAACCGAAATGGAGCGGACCGTACTTGAAGAAAGCCGTGCCGAACGATCCCTGGGGCAATAAATATGTGTACCGCTCGCCCGGCGAGCACGGTGAATTCGACCTGTTCTCCTACGGCAAGGACGGCAAGCTTGGCGGGACGGAAGAGGCGACGGAAATAACGAACTGGTGATGTAAAGGCCGTGAATGGCGTGAATATCGTGAATGCCGTGAATACCGATCTCAAGAAAGCTTCGCGCAGCGACGACGATTACGACATTCACGACATTCACGATTCCAGGATGGTCACCGGATCCACCTACAGTAGTGAGAGACAACTGATGACTCTTTGCGATGCGATACACCGTTAAAGCGCTACGCGAATCGGACACCATCATCTCGATGGTATTCGACGCGACCGACCGCGACGATGCGATGCGCCAGGCGCAGGCAAACGGGCTCGCGGTGTTGTCGTTGAATCGGGAAGCGGACTGGAAGTTCCCTTTGCCCGGGGCCCGGGCGAAGTTCCCTTTGTCGCTGTTTGCGCAGGAACTGCTGGCGCTGCAGGAGGCGGGGCTGACGCTGGTCGAGGCAATCGAAGGCCTGGCGGAGAAAGAGGGCCCCGGGCACACCCGGACCGTCCTCGACCATCTGAAGACGCAGCTCCATCAGGGCCGCACGCTGTCCCAATCGATGAGCGATTTGCCCGAGGTGTTTCCGGCCCTGTTCGTGTCGACCGTCCGTGCCACCGAGCGCACCGGCGATCTGCCCGACGCCCTCCGGCGCTACATCGCGTACCAGTCGCAACTGGAAGTGGTGCGCAAGAAAATCGTCAGTGCTTCGATCTATCCGGTCCTGTTGATGGCGGTGGGCGCGCTGGTGATGCTGTTCCTGCTCGGTTACGTCGTGCCGAAGTTCAGCCACGTATACGAAGACATCCAGGGCGACCTGCCGCTGATGTCCAGGCTGCTGCTGGAAGTCGGCAAGTTTCTCGAGGCCAATGGGCTGGTTGCCGGCATTGCGTTCGTCGCTGCTTGTATCGCCATGGTGAGGTTGGCAACGCTGCCGGAAGTCCGCCGCTGGATCGGGACTCGGCTCTGGTCGATACCGGCAATCGGCGAGCGCATGCGGCTCTATCAACTTGCGCGCTTCTACCGCACCCTCGGCATGCTCCTGCGCGGCGGCACGCCGGTCGTCACGGCGCTCGACATGGCTGCAGGCCTGCTGTCGCCGGCATTGCGGGGAAGCCTGGCGCTTGCGGCCCAGTCCATCCGCGAAGGCCGCGCCATTTCGGACGCGATGTCGGCGAACAATCTGACCACGCCCGTGGGATTGCGCATGCTCCGCGTCGGCGAGCGCAGCGGCCGCATGGATGAAATGATGGAGCGCGTCGCTGCTTTCTACGACGACGAGATATCGCGCTGGGTCGACTGGTTTACGAAGCTGTTCGAGCCGCTGCTCATGGCCGTGATCGGCGTGGTGATAGGGGCGATCGTGGTGCTCATGTATCTGCCGGTATTCGAATTGGCGGGGAGCATCCAGTGAATGCGCCGACGGAACATGCCATTCCCGCGGGCCCCATCCTGACCCCCGCCGACCTTGCCGCTGCGCGCCGCGAGGCGGCGACCACGCGGCGCAAGGTGGTCGAAGTGCTGGAGGAGCAATTCAGCCTGGGAGCGGAAGAGTGCACGCGCGCACTGGCCGATCTGTTGCGCATGCCGCTGCTGCCCATGCAGCGATTGCACGAACTCGTTCCGGCGTTCGACCTGCTACCGTTCCGCGAGGCGGCGCAGCGTGAATGCATCGCCCTGCGTGATCCGGCCGGAAATCTGATGGTGGCGATCGGCGATCCCTTCGCCCTCGACCTTCAGGCCTGGGCGCAGGAACGCCTGGCCGTGCCTTTCGTCTTCCAGCTTGCCCATCGCAACGATATCGCCGCGCTGCTTTCCCGCGCCGAGGAGGGCATGCGGGCCATGGACGGCGTCGTGTCGTCGGATGCTGTGGTGCTGGACGACGGCCGGCGCGTGGAAGACCTGTCGCTCAAGGCGATCAGCGAACACTCCAGCCCCGTGGTCCGCCTGGTCAACTCGACCCTGTACGACGCACTGAAGATCGGCGCCAGCGACGTCCATCTGGAATCCACCGGCAGCGGCCTGTCAATCAAGTACCGCATCGACGGGGTGCTGGCGCCGGCCGGCTCCGGGCAGGGCGCCGATATGGCCGAACGCATCATCTCCCGCATCAAGGTGATGGCGGAACTCGACATCGCCGAGCGCCGCGTACCGCAGGACGGCCGCTTCAAGGCGGCGGTGAAAGGGCGCGAAGTGGATTTCCGCGTTTCCATCATGCCCAGCATCTTCGGAGAAGATGCGGTATTGCGGATTCTCGACAAACAGGCGCTGGCCGATGAATTCCAGGGCCTGCGGCTGGAAGCGCTGGGCTTCGACGAACCGGTCAAGGCGTGGCTGCGCAAGCTGGCCAATGAACCGTACGGAATGCTGCTCGTCACCGGACCGACCGGCAGCGGCAAGACCACCACCCTGTACGCGATGCTGTCCGAAATCCACCACGGCCGCGAAAAGATCATCACCATCGAAGATCCGGTCGAGTACCAGCTTCCCGGCATCCTGCAGATTCCGGTCAACGAGAAGAAGGGCCTGACGTTCGCCCGCGGCCTGCGATCGATCCTGCGCCACGATCCGGACAAGATCATGGTGGGCGAGATCCGCGACCCCGAAACCGCGCAGATTGCCGTGCAGTCGGCGCTGACCGGCCATCTGGTCTTCACGACCGTGCATGCCAACAATGTATTCGACGTCATCGGCCGCTTTTTGCACATGGGAGTCGATCCGCACAGTTTTGTCGCCGCGCTCAACGGCGTCGCGGCACAGCGGCTGGTGCGGCTCAATTGCACCGCGTGCAGCACCGCGGACGAGCCGGACGACCGGCTGCTGGCGGACTCGGGACTCGGGCGCGAGGCCGTCGGCGGCTTCAACTTCCGCGCTGGGCGCGGCTGCGGCCAGTGCCGCGGATCCGGTTATCGCGGCCGCAAGGCCATCGCGGAAACCATGCTGCTCAACGACGAACTGCGCGAACTCATCGTTACCCGCCAGTCGATTCGCAGCATCAAGGAAGCGGCACGCAAGCTCGGCACGCGCGATCTTCGCGAGGCCGCGATCGACCTGGTGCGCGCCGGTGAAACCACGCTTTTGGAGATCAACCGTGTCACTTTTGTGGCGTGAGCGCATCAGCATTACCCTGGCGCCGCAACAGGTGACCCTGCTGCGTTACGCGGGCGGCATCCGGCCCGCCCTGCGGGATCGCAAGGTCATCAATTGCGCACCGGCGGGCGATGGCCCGGCCTGGCGCGGGGCGCTCGAAGCCCTGCGCGAAGCACTGGCCCATCCGAACACCGCCGCGGCCGATGCTGGCATCGTGCTGTCGAACCATTTCGTGCGCTATCTCGTGCTGCCCTGGAACGCCACGCTTGCAGGAGAGCGCGAGGAACTCGCTTTTGCCGCCGCGCGTTTCCACCAGGTCTACGGCGAGATCGCCCGAAGCTGGACGGTACGGCTGTCGGCAGGCAAGCCGGGCGCGTCCGCGCTCGCGGCCGCGGTGGAGAAGGCCCTTCTCGATGCGATTGTCGCGCTGTTGCAGAATTCTCCACTGCGACTGCGCTCCCTGCAGCCGGCCTTGATGGCAGCCTGCAATTCCCGGCCGGGTGCGGTTGCGCCGAATGCCTGGATCGCCCTCGCCGAGCCCGGGCGCCTGCTGCTGGGTTTGCAGCGGGGAGGAAACTGGCAGTCGTTGCGCAGCAGGCCGTTGAACGGCGAAATGGTCTCGCTCGCCGAATTGATCGACCAGGAACTTCTGCTGCTCGGCGTGGATCCCGCCGGCGAAAAGGTCTATCTGCACAAGTCAGGCAATCCGCCCGTCGACGTGCGGGGATTGAAGGTGGAAAGTTGGCCGGCTGCTGTCGCCGGCGCAGGGGCCGCAATGACCAGAGGGCTGCAATGACCAGAGGCCCGCAATGACCAGAGGCGGACTGCAATGAATCGTGTCGACCTCGATTTCAATGCGCGCCGGACCAGCCGCTGGCTGGGCATCGGCTTGCTGTTCATAGCAGCCATCGCGACGGCCAAAATGCTGCATGTCTATACTTCCGCCAGGCATGAGGCGGAACTGCTGGAGACGCGAGTCGCCCAGTTCGAGCGGCGCCCTGGCGGCCAGGACGACGAGCGGGCGCCCATCGCCGAGGCCACCCTGCGCGAGATCCGTCACGCCAATGACGTCATCGACCAGATCGCGCTGCCGTGGGAACGCCTGTTCAAGGCTGTGGAGGCGGCGGCGAACAACAAGGTGGCGCTGCTCGGCATTGCGCCGGACCAGAAGGGCGGAACCGTGGAGATCAGCGGTGAATGCGCCGACCTGCAGACCATGTTCGACTACGTCAAGCGCCTGGACCAGCAGGCCTCGCTTGGGCGGGTCTATCTGCTCAATCACCAGATCAACGCGCAGGACCCGCAACGGCCGGTGCGCTTTACGGTAACCGCCTCATGGCTGCAGCCAACCTCTCGCTTGTGACCTGGCGCCTGCGCCGGCTGGGACGCGGCCTCGACTGGGCCATGACCCTGGCACTGGGCCTGGTTGCCTTCAATCTCGCTTTCTATTTTTCCGCGGTCGCCCCGGCGGTGAGCCAGACGTCGAACTTGCGGGCGGAAGTTGCGCAATTGCGTGTGACGGCCGCGCAAGTGGCGGGCAAAGCCGTGGCGCCGCCCGATCCGGTGGCCGACCTCGGTGCGTTCTATTCCGCCCTTGCGCGGCCCGCCCAGGTGCCCGACCTGTTGCGCCGCCTGCATCGCGCTGCCGCCGACCAGGGGCTGTTGGTGGAACAGGGCGAGTACCGGCCTTTGCCGGACCCCGACGGCAGGCTCGTTCGCTATCAGATTCTGTTGCCGGCAAGGGGGACCTATCCCGAGGTACGCCGCTTCCTTGCGCAGGCCAGCCGGACGCTGCCAGCGCTCGCCCTCGACGGGGTTGCATTCCAGCGCCAGCAGATCGGTGACGAAATGCTCGAAGCCCAGATCAAGTTGACGCTGTTCGTGGAATCGGGCGCAACGGTCGTGACCGGAAGCAGCCGATGAAAATGGGCGCCCGCCAGCGCTGGACCGCGCTGATCTCGCTGCTGCTGCTCGCGCTGACCGCCGCCGCCTGGGTGCGTGAATCGGAGAAGGATTCCGTTGCGCAAGTCGTGGAAGCGCCGGTGCGCACCTCGCGCCCGCCGCGTGCCGCGCAGCCTGTGCGGCTACCCGCCGAGCGCGTTGCGCTGGAGAAGCTGCGGGCGCATGCCCTCGATGCGAACAATGCGGACCCGTTCGCGGCGCGCTCGTGGCGCAAGCCTGCACCGCGATCCGCTCCGGGCACGGAGGTATCGGCTCCGCCGCCTCCGCCGGCCGCACCGACTTTGCCTTTCGTCTACATGGGCAAGCTGGTCTCCGACGAAGCCAATGCCGTGTTCCTGACCCAGGGCGAGCGCAACCTGGTGGTGCGCGAAGGCGACATCATCGACTCGCTCTATCGCGTCGACCGGTTCGCGGACACGCAAATCCTGCTTACGCATCTGCCGACCGGCATACAGCAAACGCTCGTCACAGGGGAAGTCCAGTGAAGTCCTTCATTGCAGGTGTCCTTGCTCTGGCCCTCTTCGGTTGCGCGACCACCGATCCGGCATTCGTCACCGGCAAACGCATGGTCGAGCTGGGCCAGGTGGAGGAAGGCCTGAAGCAGGTCGGCGCTGCCTCCAAGGCGCACCCGGACAATGTGGAGTACCGCGCCTTCTACGTGCGCAACCGCGACGTCTACATCAATCAGATGCTGAACAATGGCGACAAGCAGCGATTGCTCGGCAGGTTCGAGGACGCCGAGCCCTTCTACAAACGCGTGCTGATGCTCGACGACGGCAACGTCCGCGCCCGGGCCGGACTGGACCAGGTCCAGACGGAGCTACGCCACCGGCGCATTGCGACCGAAGCAAAGGCAAGGGCCGATGCAGGCGATCTCGACGGGGCGCTCGCGCATCTGCGGCCGGTTCTGGCGGAGAACCCGGCGCAGCGTGAGGCCAGGGCCCTGCTGCGGGCGATCGAGGAATCGCAGGTGAAGGCCGCGGCTTCCAACACGGTGCTGAAGAGTTCGCTGCGCAAGCCGGTCACCCTGGAGTTCCGGGACGCGCCGCTGAAGAGCGTGTTCGAGGTGCTGTCGCGCACCTCGGGCATCAACTTCATCTTCGATCGCGACGTGAGGCCGGACCTCAGGTCGACGATGTTCGTGCGCAATACCCGCATCGAGGACGCGGTGAGGTTCCTTCTTGCCACCAACCAGTTGGAGCAGAAGGTGTTGAGCGACAACACCATCCTCATCTACCCAAACCTGCCCAACAAGCAAAAGGACTATCAGGAACTGATGGTCAAGAGCTTCTACCTCGCCAATGCCGACGTGAAGCAGACGCTGAACCTGATCAAGATGGTGATCAAGACCCGCGACGTGTTCATCGACGACAAGCTGAACCTGCTGGTCATGCGCGATACGCCGGAAGCCATCCGCCTGGCGGAAAAGCTGATCGCCGCGCAGGACCTGGCCGAACCGGAAGTCATGCTCGAAGTCGAGGTGCTGGAAGTGGCGCGCAACCGCCTCACCGAACTGGGCATCCGCTATCCCACCCAGGTAACCGTGGGTGTGCAGGGTGCGGCCGGTCCGGGCAGTGTCACGCTCGGGGAAACCAAGGGAAGCTGGTCCGAACTGACCCGGATCGGGATCACGGATCCGGCGCTGATCCTGAATCTGAGGAAGCAGGACGGCGACACCAACCTGCTGGCCAATCCGCGCATCCGGGTCAAGAACCGCGAAAAGGCCAAGATCCACATCGGCGACAAGCTGCCGGTCATCACCACGACATCGAGCGTCAACGTCGGCGTCGCCGAGTCGGTGACCTACCTCGATGTCGGTCTCAAGCTCGACGTCGAGCCGAACGTGTTCCTCGAGGACGATGTGGCGATAAAGGTGGGCCTCGAGGTCAGCAACATCGTGCAGGAAATCCGCAGCGCCAACGGCACGCTGACCTACCGCATCGGCACCCGCAATACCGCGACGACGCTGCGCCTGAAGAATGGAGAGACCCAGGTGCTTGCCGGCCTGATCCAGGACGAGGAGCGCAACACGGCTGACAAGGTTCCGGGACTGGGCAACCTGCCCCTGCTGGGCCGGCTCTTCGGCAGCCAAAAGGATGAGCGCAACAAGACCGAGATCGTGCTGCTCATTACCCCGTATGTGGTGCGGAACCTGGAGCGGCCGGGCGCAACCACGCTGGAGTTCATGTCGGGGACCGACGCGTCCATCGGCGGCGGTTCGCTCGGCCTGAGATCGGCCGATGTCCCGGGGGCGGCTGCACAACCGGTCAACGTTCCGGTTCCCTTGGCGGTGCCGCCGGCACCAATACCGCTTCCTGTGCGTCCGGATCAGGAAGTCGCACCGGTCCCGCTGTCGCCCGAGGAAAGACAATGAAAGACGGGGCCGAGGTACGAGGTTCGCCCGACTTCGCTGGATACCGGGCTTCGCCCATAAGGTTCAAGTGAAAAGCGTCATAAGGCATTGGGCTGTTACTCGGACCTCGGCCCTCGGCCCTCGGCCCTTTCGGGCATTTACACTCATCGAACTGATCATCACCGTCGCCATCGTTGCGATCCTGGCGTCGGCCGCTTTGCCGTTGACACAGATCGTGGTCCAGCGCGGCAAGGAGCAGGAGTTGCGCACGGCCCTGCGCCAGATCCGCGAAGCCATCGACGCTTACAAACAGACGGCGGACGAAGGACGCGTCAGCCGCAAGGCGGACGAGTCGGGATACCCGCCCTCGCTCGATGTTCTGGCTGCCGGCGTCGAGGACATCAAGACGCCCCAGAAAAAAGCCATCTACCTGCTGCGCCGCCTGCCGCGCGATCCTTTCGCTCCCGCCGAACTTGCCGCCGCCGAAACCTGGGGCAAGCGCTCCTACGCCAGCCCGCCCGACGATCCTCGCGAAGGCGAGGACGTGTTCGATGTGTATTCCCTGGCGGAAGGGAAGGGGTTGAACGGCGTGCCGTACAGGGAATGGTGATGGAGCAAGGGACGAGGGGTGAGGGACGAGGGACGAGGGAAAAACGAGGCCTGAAGGGCTCGGGTTTATTTCCCCTCGTCCCTCGTCCCTCACCCCTCGTCCCTGCAACTCAACGCGCGTTTACGCTCGTTGAGTTGCTAGTTGTCATGTCCATCATAGCGCTGCTCATGTCCATCGCCGTGCCGCGCTACTTTCACAGTACCGACAAGGCGCGCGAGGCGGTGCTGAAGCAAAACCTTGCACAGATGCGCGATGCGATCGACAAGTTCTATGGCGACCGCGGCCGCTATCCCGACGCGCTGGACGATCTGGTCAGCAAGAAATACCTGCGGAAGATTCCACCCGACCCGATCACCGACAGCCCGCTGACCTGGGTCACGGCGGCGCCCGAAGTCGCCGGAATCGGCAATGTTTTCGACGTAAGGAGCGGAGCGCCGGGAACCGCGCTCGATGGCAGCAAATACGGTGATTGGTGATTGGTGGGGCCCGTACGGGTATACCGGGCTTGCGCCCATGACTGGTGATTTGCAAAGGCGATGAGACGATTCGACAGCGGAGGTGTATTACCCAACCACCAATTACCAATCACCAGTTACGGTTTCACCTACATCGGCCTGCTGATCTTCATCGCGCTGATCGGCATTGCCCTGGCAGGAACGGGGCTGGTATGGCATGCGGAATCGCGCCGCCTGAAGGAGCACGACCTGTTGTTTGCAGGGGAGCAGTACCGGCGGGCGATTGGGAGGTATTACGAGAGTACTCCGGGAGAGAAACAATTTCCGAAAGCGATCAATGACCTGTTGCAGGATCGCCGCTATCTGAACGTGCAACGCTACCTGCGCCGCGCTTATGTCGATCCGATTTCTGCGTCGGAAACCTGGGGAATCGTGGAAGGGCCGCAGGGCGGCATTGCCGGCGTTTACAGCTTGTCGGCAAGCAAGCCGGTCAAGCAGGCCAATTTCCGCGCGGGCCAGGCGGATTTCGAAGGCAGGGAAAAGTACAGCGACTGGCGTTTCATTTACGTGCCGCAGGTGCCGGTCACCGGGGCCGGTGGCGCGGCGAAAAAAAACTAGGAACTGGTGCGGTATTTCTTGTAGTAGGTCATGACCCGCGGCACGTAGGTCATGGTTTCGGAGTAGGGCGGGATGCGGTTGCCGTATTTCACGACGGCGTTCTCGCCGGCGTTGTAGGCGGCGACCGCCAGGTGCAGGTCGTTGTTGAACATGCGCACCAGGTCGCGCAGGTAGCGTGCGCCACCCTGGATGTTCTGGGCGGGATCGAGCCGGTTGGTCACGCCGTAGCGTTTGGCGGTTGCCGGCATCAATTGCATCAGGCCCGCCGCGCCCTTGGGCGAGCGCGCGAAGGGGTTGTAACCCGATTCCGCCGAGATGACGGCATGGATCAAAGCCGGTTCCAGCTTGTTGGTCCTCGCGGCGTCCTGGATGTGCTTGGCATAGCGCGCGCGCGCCTTCGGATCGTAGTGGCGGATCTCGGAAGCCAGCGTATCGGTTACCGGGTCGGGCTTCTTCTTCTCCTTCAGGTAAACCTTGTACCGGCTGTCATTTGGCACGTTGGTGAAGTGCACCGCGCCGTCGGCATCCACGTAACGGAAGATGTCGGCGTGCGCTATTCCGGCAGATAGCGCCGAAACCAGTAAGAGGATGGGTCGGATTCTCATGATGAACCAGTAGGTTAGCAACTTTCAGGCCACAGCGCCCTTTCAGGCCACGGCGCCGCAACGTTCCGCCGCCTCCTCCTGCTAACGGCAGAATGCAGCGGGATTTGAGGCAAAGTCTCTCAGGCCGTCCGCCTCGGCGGGATCAGGACCGTGGCGAGCGATGCAATCACCAGCGCCATGGCCGCGTATTCCTGCCAGTGCGGGCTCTCCCCCAGCAGCCAGATGCCGCTGAAGACGCCGACCACCGGAATCATCAGCGTCGACAGCGCGGCCACGGTCGGGGGCGCGCTGGTGGCGATGCGGAACCAGGCCCAGTAGCAGAAGATGAAAACGAACAACATGTTGTAGACAAGGCCGATCGTTGCCTTGACGCCGATGGGCTGCCAGGTGCCCCAGTCGATGAGCAGCGCGCCGATCATGATGGGCAGGCCGCCGGCCAGCAACTGCCATGCGGTCAGCGACGTGGTGGGCAGCTTGACCGGATAGCGGCGCATCAGCACGGTACCGAGCGCCCAGGCAAAGGCACCGCCCAGCACCAGCACGGCCCCGAGGGGGGCCGCCTTCAAGACCGCGAGTTCGCTGCCGATCAGGAGGGTCATGCCGGCCATGCCCAGCGCGACCCCGAAGATGCGCCGCGTTGTCAGCCGCTCGTGCAGCACCCATCGCGAAAGCAGCACCGTCCACAGTGGCATCGTGTAGGCGATGATGGCGGTGCGTCCCGAGGGCAGCATCGTCAGTCCGTAGCCGATGAACACGTTCCACAGCGTCACGTTGCAGAACGAGGTGAGGGCGAGCATTCGCCAGTGCCCCGCGGGGACGCGGATGGTGTGGCCGCCCAAGTACGCAATCAGGAACAGGCCGATCGCGCCGGTCGCGGTGCAACTGCCACGGAACGTCCAGACCGGAATTTCCGCCAGCGCCAGCTTCATCATCGGCCAGTTCAACCCCCAGCCTAGAGTCAGCGTAATGACCAGCGCCCACATCGAGCGCGGCAGGGTTTGGGATTGTGCCGACATTGGGGTGAGTCGAAGGAAGGGGCGGAGTTTACCCGACCGGAAGGGCCGAGGTACGAGGTCCGAGTGGAAGAGCTTCTATCCCGATCTTACTCGGCCGTCGGACCTCGTACTTCGAACCTCAGCCCTGTGCGCGTCGCGAATGCGACGCATGCTAACATCACCGCATGATCACCCATCCCGTCCTGCGCTTCCTGATTTTCTGGGGCGTCAATACCTTGTCGCTGTGGGTCGCCGCCGACCTCTTTGACGGTATCGCTTTTCAGACCGTGCAGTCGTTGTTCATTGCCGGTCTGGTGCTGGGCATCGTCAATACGTTCGTCAAGCCGCTGCTGCTGATCCTGACGCTGCCGCTGTCGATTGTGACGCTGGGAATTTTCGTGCTGGTGATCAACGCGCTGATGCTGTTGCTGGTGGCGTGGCTGGTGCCGGGATTCGTGGTATCGGGATTCTGGGCGGGCTTCTTCGTGGCGCTGTTCGTGTCGGTATTCAGCTTCATCCTCAATTCTCTCCTCGGCTACAACAAGGTCAAGATCCGGCGGATCCGGTGAGCGCGGACGCCGGCGCGCAGGCCGGACTGCCGGCCCGGACCGCGGTGTCGGTCGTACTGCCGTTCGCTTTCGCCTACTTCCTGTCCTATGTCTATCGCAGCATCAATGCGGTCATCTCGCCGGACCTGATCGCGGGCTTCTCGCTTTCCGCCGCCGAACTGGGCCTGCTGACCAGTGCCTACTTTCTCGCATTTGCCTGCTTCCAGATCCCGGTCGGCATCCTGCTCGACCGTTTCGGTCCGCGCCGGGTCAATGCCGCGCTGTTCGTGCTCGCCGCCGCGGGTGCGCTGGTTTTTTCCCTTAGCCAGAATTTCGCGACCCTGCTGGCCGGACGGGCGCTGATCGGCCTTGGCGTATCCGCGGGACTGATGTCGAGCATCAAGGTTTTCACCATCTGGTTCCCGATGGAGCGCCTGCCGGCGATCACCGGCCGCATCCTGTTCGTGGGCGGGCTGGGCGCGATGGCTGCAACCGTTCCGGTGGAAATTTTGCTGGGCATCACCGACTGGCGTGGCGTGTTCAGGATCGCCTCGTTGCTCACACTTGCGGCGGCGCTGGCGCTTTACTTGGTGGTGCCGGAACGCCAGACCGCACGGCGCCAGGAAACCTGGAGCGAGCAACTGGGTGGAGTGAGGCGGGTATTCCGGTCCGCAGTGTTCTGGCGCATCGCAGCGGCGTCCGCCGTGTTCCAGGCCATCAACATGGCGGTGCAGGGCCTCTGGGCCGGACCCTGGCTCATGGATGTGGCCGGACTCGACCGGGATGCCGTCGCCGGGCACCTGCTGGCGCTGGCCGCGGCCACGATGATCGGCTTCCTCGGCTGGGGCCTGGCCGCGTTCAAACTGGCGCGGCACGGAATCAGCACGCTGGCCTTGTTCAAGACCGGAACGGCGCTGTTCATTGCGGTGCAGGTGCTGCTTGCGCTGGGCGTGACGACGGGTGCCGGCATCTTGTGGGCGGCATTCGGCCTGTTCGGCACCGCCAGCAGCCTGTCGTTCTCGATTTTGTCGCAGGCATTCCCGGTGACCATGACAGGCCGCGCAAACACCGCGCTCAATCTCATCGTGTTCTCGTCCGCATTCGCTTTTCAGTGGTTGTTCGGTGCGGTTGTGGGATTCTGGCCCGGCGAATCCGGGCACTATCATCCCGACGGCTACCGGGCGGCATTCGCGCTGCTGCTGGTGCTGGAGTTCCTGGCATTCGGCTGGCTGATGATCGGCACCCGAACACTGAAAACCGCCGCTGCGGTAAGCTAGGCCTACACCCAAGCCAACAACACAACAACAATACAGGAGGAGAACCTATGAACAAGCGAACGCTGATTGCCGGTCTGGCCGCAGCTTGCTGCCTGCATGTGGCCGCAGCCGGCGCACAGAGCTGGACTCCGCCGGCACCGGAGGCACGCTGTCCGTCCAAATGGGGCGCCGGCGATGAACGCGGCGCCGCCAACCTGGTCACGGCTGAATCCGTGCTCGCCGCATCGAAGCTGATCCGCAGCGGCGAGGTGATCGAGCTCGGCCGGGTGCTGGCCATGGACATGCCGTTCTTCGGAACGCGGCGCTTCGACATCCACACCAAGCGCACCGGCGGCCCGGCGGGCAGCAACAAGCGCTATACCAACGAGGAACTGGTGGTCACCGAACTCGGCCAGGTCGGCACCCAGTTCGACATGTTTTCCCACCAGAGCATCGACAACAAACACTACAACTGTTTCGAAACGGACCAGATCACGAGCCGCAATGGCTTCACCAAGCTGGGCGTCGACAAGATCGGGGCCATCTATGCCCGTGGCGTCCTGATCGACGTTGCCGCGGCAAAGGGCGTAGATATGCTGCCGATCAGTTACGAGATCACGGTCGAGGACCTGCAGTTGGCACTGAAGAAGCAGGGGACCACGCTGAAGAAGGGCGACGCTGTGCTGATCCATACGGGTTGGGGCAAGCTGTGGAGCGTGGACAACGCGAAGTACAACAGCGGATGTCCGGGTATCGGCATTGCAGCGGCGGAATGGCTGGCGAAGCAGGATCCGTTGCTGTTCGGTTCCGACAATTTCCCGGTTGAAGTCGCGCCGAATCCCGACAAGAACATCAGCCTGCCGATCCATCAGCTGGCGCTGTCGGTGTACGGAATTTTCCTGCTCGAAAATATGAAGCTCGACGAGCTGGCGGCGAAGAACGTTCATGAATTCGCCTTCGTCGTGCAGCCGCTGAAGATCAAGGGCGGTACGGGGTCGACGGTCGCGCCCATAGCGATCCGATGAATCGCCATGGACCAGGCACGAGGCGCGAGGCACCAGGCACGAGATTCAGATAAGTTCTTCAGGCGTGACCGCCTAGTGCCTCGTGCCTAGCGCCTCGCGCCTTCCACCAGGAGACGTTAATGCAGAAATACCAGATGTACATCGGCGGCGAATGGGTCGCGCCGTCTTCCGGCGAATGGTTCGAAAGCTATAACCCTTTCACAGGCGAACCCTGGGCCATGATCCCGCGTGGCAATGCCGCGGACGCCGACCATGCCGTAAAAACGGCGCATGCCGCGTTTACCGACGGCCCCTGGCCGCAAATGACGGCGACGCAGCGTGGCGCGCTGCTGCGCAAGCTGGGCGACCTGGTCGCACAGAACGCGCAGCACCTCGCAGAGATCGAAGTCCGCGACAACGGCAAGCTGATCGCCGAGATGGCGGGTCAGCTCAATTATGTGCCGCAGTGGTACTACTACTTCGGCGGCATGGCAGATAAAGTACAGGGCGCGGTCATTCCGCTCGACAAGAAAGGCTATTTCAACTTCACACGCTACGAACCGCTTGGCGTCGTGGTGGCGATCACGCCGTGGAATTCGCCGCTGATGCTCACTGCCTGGAAGCTGGCTCCCGCACTCGCCGCCGGCAATACGGTGGTGATCAAGCCTTCGGAATTCACTTCCGCATCCGCGCTGGAGTTCGTCAAGCTGGTGGAGCAGGCAGGTTTCCCCGCTGGTGTGGTGAACGTCGTGACCGGCTATGGCAAGGAAGCCGGCATGCCGCTGGTGGAGCATCCGCTGACTGCGAAAATCACCTTCACTGGTTCCGATGCGACCGGCCGGGTCATTGCCGAAACAGCGGCGCGCGGCTTCAAGAAAGTCGGCCTCGAACTGGGCGGGAAATCTCCGAACATCGTATTCGAAGACGCCGTCATGGAAGATGCGGTCAACGGTGCGGTATCGGGCATCTTCGCCGCGACCGGCCAGACCTGCATCGCCGGATCGCGCCTGCTGCTGCAGCAATCCATCCATGACCAGTTCGTGGAGAAACTTCTGGCTCTGGCGAAGACCGCGAAAATGGGCAATCCGATGAGCCTGGAGACCCAGGTCGGTCCGGTGACCACGCAGCCGCAATACCAGAAAGTGCTGTCGTATATCGACATCGCAAAAAACGAAGGCGCCAAGCTGCGCATGGGCGGCGGGCCGGCGACGCGTCCTGAATGCGGCAAGGGCTGGTTCGTGGAGCCGACGATTTTTACCGGCGTCGACAACAGGATGCGCATTGCGCAGGAGGAAGTGTTCGGTCCGGTGCTGTCGATCATTCCGTTCAAGGACGAGGACGATGCGGTGCGCATCGCAAATGACGTGCGCTTTGGGCTCGGTGCCGGGGTGTGGACCAGCGACGTGGGCCGCGCGATCCGCATGTCGGAGCGCATCAAGGCGGGCACGGTCTGGGTCAACACCTACCGGGCGGTCAGCTTCATGTCGCCGTTCGGCGGTTACAAGGACAGCGGCATGGGCCGGGAAAACGGCCAGAACGCGATCTACGAATACCTGCAGATGAAAAGCGTCTGGATCAATACCGGGGCCAAGACGGGTAATCCGTTCGTCATGCGTTAGGCCTCGATGCGGGGGTCGCCGCCGCCAGCATGGTCGAGAGATGGCTGGCGATTCTTCGAGAGCCGCATCACGGACGGTGTGGCGGCATTGTGGCGAAGCTCGCAGCCGGTTTTTTCGGCAAGCCGCCGCATTGCGTGATTGTCGGTAAGCACGTCGGCGTGGATTCGCTTTACGCCGTGCCGGGCCGCGAAGGTTCCCATCTCCGACAGCAGCAGCAGTGAGCCCAGCCCCTGCCGCTGCCAACCGTCGTCGACCACCAGGGCCCACTCGCAGCATTCACCGCGATCGTCGATGACGAACTGGGCAACGCCTGTTATCACGCCCAGGCTTGTCCCCGGGTTCGCCACGAGTACAGCTTACTTGCCGGGCAGCGGGCTAGTGAACTGCCTCAGGGCGTCATTGGGGAGTTCCCGCATGCCCATCATGAAGCGCAACCGCGCGGGCTGTGCGAGGTACCTCAAGCGCACGATGCGAGGGCCGGCACGTCGCTTGGCCGGACCGTGTGCCCAGCCCGGACGGTTTCTGCAGGCCCTTCGATGGTGACGCGGGAAACGCCGAACGCAGTCAGCAGTGCGAGCCCCGGATGGCGGATCGTGTAGGACTCGCCCGCTGCCAGGATCGTGTCCTTGATTTCACCTTCCTCGGTGATCCATAGCATTCCCTCGTTGCAGCGGATACGCGCAGCCTGCCCGTCCCGTATCGAGAGCAATCCCTCGTTGGTCAGGTCCAGCGTATGGTGTGTAAGTCCGGGTTTCATCTTCAGCCTCCTTCGCTCAGGTCGGATTTGACGTCCCAGTCATTCCCGGGAATCATTACAAAACGCATTTTCCGCAGTGCACAGCCAAGTACAAACGTTCTTTCGGAATGGTTCGCATGAGAAATGGGAATGTCTAAAAAGCCAGCCCAGATGCCAGCCCTGGATCTCTTCCGGGGTTTCGAGGCGGCAGCGCGCCACCTGAGTTTTACGCGGGCAGCGGAGGAACTGTTTATCACCCAGTCGGCGGTCAGCCGGCAGATCCAGGCGCTGGAACAGGGTCTGGGCGTGATGTTGTTCATCCGCCGCAACCGCGGGCTGTCGCTCACCGCGGCGGGCGAGCACATGCTCCGCGCGGTGGAAGAGGCATTGCGTACGCTGCATGACGCGGTGGAGCGCATTGCCCCGGACTCGCACCAGAATCTGGTGACCGTCACATCCTCAATCGCATTCTGTTCGCTCTGGCTGATACCGCGCCTTGCCGCATTCCGGAACATGCGTCCGGAGGTCGATGTGCGCATATCGGCCAACAACCAGGTTCTCGACCTTGACCGCGAGCGAATCGACATCGGCATCCGCTATTGCCCGGCCGTGAAGGCGCCGCCGGGGGCGATCCGCCTGTTCGGGGAGGAGATCCTGCCGGTATGCAGCCCGGCGCTGTTGAAGGACCGCAGCCGTCCGCTGGTGAGGAACCTCATCGACGAGGGGTCTCTGGTGGTGCCTTTCGCGCTGGGGTCGGTCACCGACCGCGCCTACTTCATCGTTCGCACCGCGGCGACCGCGGCGCGCAGCGAAGTGAACGCCTTCGTCGACTGGCTGATCGCGGAAAGTGCCGCGCTCGTGGCGACCATGGAAAAGGCCGCGGCGCCGGGAAAGCGGGCGCCGGCCAAGCGCAGATGACGCGGAATGCGGGAAACAAAAAGGGCGGCCAGGCGGCCGCCCTTTTTGTTTCCGCCAGTTGCTTCAGCGCTTCAGCGCGATAACTTCCGCAAGCTTCGGCACTCGTTTCGGAAGCGCGTCCTTCAATTTGTTGCGGCTGTCCCGCAGCAGTTTTTCGGTGGTGGTCCAGTCGATGCAGGCATCGGTAACCGAAACGCCGTATTTAAGCTGTCTCGGGTCGGAAGGTATCGACTGGTTGCCGCCGTTGATGTTGCTCTCGAGCATCACGCCGACGATGGACTGGTTGCCGTCCACGATCTGGTGCGCGCAATCGCTCATCACCAGGGGCTGCAGGTTGTGGTCCTTGTTCGAGTTCGCATGGCTGCAGTCGACGACGATGTTGGCCGGCAGCTTGTTCTTGGTCAGTTCCTTCTCGACCACGGCCATGGTCACCGAATCGTAGTTCGGCCCTTTCGAGCCGCCCCTGAGCACGATGTGCCCGTAACGGTTGCCCCTGGTGCGGATGACCGAAACCTGGCCGTCCTGGTCGATGCCGAGGAAACTGTGCGGCCGCGATACCGACAGCAGGGCATTGATCGCCACCTGCAGGCCGCCGTCGGTGCCGTTCTTGAATCCAACCGGCGTCGACAGGCCGCTCGCCATTTCGCGATGGGTTTGCGATTCGGTGGTGCGTGCGCCGATCGCACTCCAGGTCACCAGGTCGCCCATGTATTGCGGGCTGATCGGATCCAGCGCTTCCGTGCCGGCGGGCAGCCCCAGCTCATTAATGTCGGACAGGACCTTGCGCGCCAGTTGCAGGCCGCGCTCGATGTCGAAGGAATCGTCCATGTGCGGATCGTTGATCAGGCCTTTCCAGCCGGTCGTCGTGCGCGGCTTCTCGAAATACACCCGCATGACCACGAACAGGGTGTCCGAGACCTCGTCGGCCACTTTCTTAAGCCGCTGCGCATAGTCCATGGCTGCGGCCGGATCGTGAATGGAGCATGGCCCGACGACGACCATGAGCCGATGATCGCGGCGGTCGAGGATGCGCTCCAGCGCATGCCGGCCCTCCAGCACGGTGCGTTCCGCGCGTTCGGTCAAAGGCACGCGGCGTTTCACTTCCGCGGGCGTCAGCAGCACGTCCTGGGCGGCGACGTTAACGTTGTAAACCAGTTTTTCATCCATGATCAGTACGCCTAGTAGCCTGTAAGCACTTGAGGAACAGGTAATTCTACGTAATCAGGCGATCCGGGCATAGCCCGGCGCAAGAGCGGTCCGCGCTCCGGCCCTTAAGAATTCCGCCTGGCTACCGATACGACAGGCTTGTTGATGAGAGAAATGATCCCATGAAGACCAAACTTGCCCTGGCTGCGGCATTGCTTGTCCTCGCCGGAACAGCCTCCGGAGCGCGCTGGAAGCCCGTCAGCATTACGCCGGAACGCGCGCTCTATATCGATATGGATGCGCTGGCGCGAAAAGGCGACCGGGTGGAGGCCTGGGATTGGCAAAAATTCGCCACCGCCCAGACGGGTGCCTCCGCGCAGGACACTTACATCTGGGTCAAATCGCTCACCAGCTATCAGTGTACCGAGCGCACCACCGATGCGTTGCTCAAAGTCTACTTTGGAAATGATGGCGGGGAGAGCAGGCGCACCCAACTGGAAGGCTTGCAGTTTCCCAGCGCCGTCGAGCCCGGTTCGGTTCGTGAAAAATTGCTCGAAATGGCCTGCAATCCACCCAAACCGGTCATCAAGCCGGTAGCGATCGTACAGGCGCCCGCCATGGATATCGGACCGCCGGCGCCGAAATCTCCGGAACCGGCGACGAAGCCCGCAGCAACGGTGCCCGCGGACAAGGCAGCGGTCAACGCCGATCCGGCCAAAGTGGACGCCAAACCCGCCAAGGCAGTCGAAAAGTTGTTGACGACCGTGAAGGAGTCATCCGTTGGGCCGCCGTCAAGCGCCAAACCGACCGTGCAGGTGGTGCAACGGCCGGTGCGTCCGCCTCACTCGCGCAGCGTGCGCGTGGCGCAAAAGAAGAAACTCGCTGGCGGATTGAAAACGGCCAAATCGAAAACGGTCAAGGTGAAGCTCCGACCCGATTTGAGGTGTCCTCCGCCGGGACCCGTAATCGTCTCGGAGCCGGCGCCGCCTTTGCCTCAATTTCCCCTGACCGCCGGCGGCGGTATGTTCAATTGAGTCATCGCATTTTCGAGTAGGCGGTCGGCGTCAGGATCAGGTTGGTGATGTGGGTCGTCAGCGGCCCATCCTTCTCGGTTTCCGACCGGATCGCGATCCATTCGGGATTGGTGGCGAAGGCATTCCACTTCTGGTCGCGTTCGGCCAGGTTCTCCCACTCCAGGAAGTAGTACAGGTCGTTGTTGCTGTCGCCGATGAGCGGTGTCCAGAATCCCGCCTGGCGGATGCCGAAACGCTCCCAGATTTTAAGCGTGTGGTTCTGGAATCGCGCGTGCAGCGCCGGCAGCTTGCCCGGGATTGCGTGGTAGATGCGAAGTTCGTGAAGCATGCGTCCTCCGTGGACTGTTGTGGTTGTGGGGGTGAAACGGGAGAAGATCCGCGACTGCTGCGCTAGTAGCGTTTGGTGAGTGTCAGGCTGTCGCCAGCGTTGCGCATCTCAAGCTGGCCGAGAAAGCTCATGCCCAGCAACACGACAGGAAGCGACGCGCTCTCGTGGACCAGTCCGTCGACGTTGGTAAGGGCGATGTCCCCGACTCTCACGCTCTCGAGCTTCACCCGGTATACCGGCGCCACGCCGTTGGCTGTCTGCGAGTAACCGCGCGTGCCGGCGAGATAGTTCACGCCGGCGCGGCGCGCGTCATCTATGCTCATCGAGACCATGGTGGCACCCGTATCCACGAGGAAGCGCACGCTTGCCCCGTTGATCGTGCCGGTCGTGAAGTAATGACCGGCGCGGTCCGCAGTCAGGGTCGTAGTCGAGCGGCCCGTGCTTATCGTCGCCGTGCTGTAGGCGCCCTCGCCGATCTTCAGGCGCTGCTTCTTGCCCTTGATGGAAATGACCGCGGCTTCACTGTCCGCGCTGACCAGCGTGACCCCGTTGTAGGTCTCGCCGGCGCGCAGGGTACGCGGCTTGCCCTTGTCGATCGAAAGCATGGCCTTGTCCGCGAACAGCGCCACGACGCTAACTTCCAGCGCAAGTGCGGAGGCTGACAGAGTTAGAAACGTCAGCAGAACTGCAGTAATATTTGCCGTCACAGACCGCATGAATTCTCCGTACGAATGAAACCTGTCGCGATATTCCGCCACTCGCCCACGGAAGGGCCGGGCTATTTTGCCACGTATCTCGACGCGCGCGGCATTCCGTGGCGCCTCATCGCCGTCGACCAGGGCGAGTCCGTCCCCGCCGATCCGGATGCCTTCAGCGGCCTGGTTTTCATGGGTGGACCGATGAGCGTCAACGACGATCTGCCCTGGATACCCGGCGTTGTCGAACTCATCCGGGCCGGGGTGGCGGCTGACGTCCCGGTGCTCGGCCATTGCCTTGGCGGCCAGTTGATGTCCAAGGCACTGGGCGGCAAGGTCGGCCGCAATCCCTTCAAGGAAATCGGCTGGGGAGAAATCCAGGTCGCGGACAACCCCGTTGCCCGGGAATGGTTCGGCGACCTGCGGAAGTTCGAATCCTTCCACTGGCATGGCGAGACGTTTTCCATTCCCGAAGGTGCGGTCCGCATCATGGGCAACCGCAATTGCGAGAACCAGGGATTCGTCGCCGGCAAGAGCCTTGGCATGCAATGCCATGTCGAGATGACGGAACAGCTCATCGACATCTGGTGCTCAACCGGGGCCGAAGAAATCGCGGGCAGCAAGTCCACTCCGTCAGTGCAATCGGAAGAGCAGATGAAAGACAAAGCGAAGGAAAAGCTTCAGGCGATGCGCCGGGTCGCCGATCGGCTTTACGACAGGTGGGTCAAGGGGCTGAAGACCTGATCTGCGAATCGGGGCCGCGGGCCGAGGTACGCGGGCCGAGTAAGAGCGTTGAAGCTTTGGAGCTTTGCGCTTTTACTCGAACCTCGGCCCGCGTACCTCGGCCCTGTCTTTTCAGTCTCTGAAATTATTGAACTGCAGCGGGACGTCCGTGACGTTCTTTTTCATCATCGTGATGACCTGCTGCAAATCATCGCGCTTGGCGCCTGAAATGCGCACGGCATCGCCCTGGATGCTGGCCTGGACCTTGAGCTTGCTTTCCTTGACCATTTTCTGGATTTTCTTCGCCAGTTCCTGCTCCACGCCGATCTTCAGGGTGATGATCTGTTTGATCTTGTCGCCGGCGATCCTTTCGACCTTGCCCCGGTCAAGGCAGCGCTGGTCGACATTGCGCTTGGCCATTTTGGCGATGAGCACGTCAAAGACCTGCCCGAGCTTGAACTCATCGTCGGCGAATAACGTGACCGTCTTGTCGTCGTGCTCGACGCGCGCGTCGGAGCCCTTGAAGTCGAACCGGTTGGTGACTTCCTTGTTGGTCTGGTCGAGGGCGTTCCTCAGTTCGACCTGATTGACCTCGGAAACGATATCAAAGCTGGGCATCCGGTCCTCCCGCTGTCGCTGGTTACTTTCGTCCGCGCCGTTTGGCGCCGATGCGCAGGCGCAGTGCGTTGAGCCGTATGAATCCCGCCGCGTCGGCCTGGTTGTAGGCGCCGCCGTCGTCGTCGAAGGTCGCGATCTTCGAGTCGAACAGGGAATCCGACTTCGAGGCGCGGCCGACGACCAGCACAGTGCCCTTGTAGAGCTTCAGGCGCACGACTCCGTTCACGGTCCGCTGGGATTCATCGATCAGGCTTTGCAGCAGCACGCGCTCCGGGCTGAACCAGTAGCCGTTGTAGATCATGCGCGCGTAGCGCGGCATCAGGTCATCCTTCAGCGACAGGACTTCACGGTCCAGCGTGATGGATTCGATCGCGCGGTGCGCCTTTAGCATGATGGTGCCGCCGGGCGTCTCGTAGCAGCCGCGCGACTTCATGCCGACATAGCGGTTTTCGACGATGTCGAGGCGGCCGATGCCGTGCTTGCCGCCGATCTGGTTGAGTTTCGTCAATACTTGCGCCGGCGTCATCTTTTTGCCGTTGATGGCGACGATGTCGCCCCTGCGGTATTCGAGTTCGATGTGCTCGGGACGGTTCGGCGCCTTTTCTGGCGAGACCGTGATGCGCCACATGGAATCTTCCGGTTCGAAATCCGGATCCTCGAGGATGCCGCCTTCATAGGAAATGTGCAGCAGGTTGGCGTCCATGGAGTAGGGCGCACCGCCGCCCTTGCGCTTCTTGAAGTCGACCGGGATGCCGTGCTTGTCAGCGTAGGCGAGCAGTTTGTCGCGCGAGAGCAGGTCCCACTCGCGCCAAGGCGCGATGATTTTAACGTCCGGCATCAGGGCGTAGGCGCCCAGTTCGAAGCGCACCTGGTCGTTGCCCTTGCCGGTGGCGCCGTGGGAAACGGCATCGGCGCCGGTCTTGCGCGCGATCGCCACCAGGTGCTTGGCGATCAGTGGGCGGGCGATGGAGGTGCCGAGGAGATATTCCCCTTCGTAAAGCGCATTGGCCCGAAACATGGGAAACACGAAATCGCGCACGAACTCCTCGCGCAGGTCCTCTACGTAGATCTGCTTGACGCCGAACTTCTTCGCTTTCCGGCGCGCAGGTTCGAGTTCCTCGCCCTGGCCGATGTCGGCGGTGAAAGTCACGACTTCGCAGTCGTAAGTGTCCTGCAACCACTTGAGGATGACCGACGTGTCCAGCCCGCCGGAGTAGGCAAGGACGACTTTCCGGATCGGTTTTGCTGCGGCTTTCTTCTTCACGTTATATCTGCACTTTCAGGTCTTGTTGGGATTGTTGTCGTCCTGCTCTTCCATGTCGCCTTCGAACACACCGTCCACCCAGGTGCCGGTGATCAGGCGCCCGTCGGGAGTCTGGAACTGGCCGCTGCCGTGGGGCCGGCCTTCCTTCCATTGGCCCTCGTACCAGCTGCCATCGGGCGCGTCGAACCTGCCGTTGCCGTCCTGCAGGCTGTGCTTCCACTCGCCCGAATAGCGGCCGCCTTCGCGGACCAGCGTACCCTTGCCCTCGGCCCAGCCCTCCTTGAGCGTGCCCTCGTACAGGTCCAGCGGCTTGCCATCGATGAACCACTGCATCACGCCGTCGCCATCCGCGAGGCCCTTGTTACAGCCGCCGCTCCAGGTGACCGTTTCGCCAGGCTGCGGAAACGGGTTGGCGATCTTGCATCCGTTGCTGTCGGCGATCCAGCTCACCTCGTCGCCGGCGGCGGAGACGGCCAGGGAGGACAGCATCAAGGCCATTGCGAAGGCCCGTGCAAATCTGTTCATGAGACTCATGTCTGACTCCTTGAATAAGGACTGCGTCGATTCGGCCGCGGCATCCAGCCGCCGCAGCCGTTCCTTCCCCTGATTCCCTGCCGGTTCGACAGCCGGTGTTGCGGCTGCGTTCTTGTTATTTTTCCTGCGTGATCAGACCGACTTCACTTTGCCCAGCAGCAGATACTCCATCAGTGCCTTCTGGGTATGCAATCTATTCTCCGCCTCGTCCCAGACTACGCTTTGCGCGCCGTCAATCACGTTCGCAGCGACTTCCTCGCCGCGATGCGCCGGCAGGCAATGCATGAACAGCACCTCGCGATTGGCGAGCTTCATCATCTCCGCATCCACCTGCCAGTCCTCGAAATCGCGCTTGCGCTCCTCGTTCTCCGCCTCGAAGCCCATGCTGGTCCAGACGTCGGTGGTGACCAGGTCGGCACCGCGCGCGGCTTCCATCGGATCGGTGAATTCTTCGTAGTGGTCGGTGCCGTAGAGGCCCGCGCGTTCCGGTTCGACTTCGTAGCCCGGCGGCGTCGAGACGTGGACATTGAAATCCAGCACTTCGGCGGCCTGCAGCCAGGTATTGCAGACGTTGTTGGAATCGCCGATCCACGCGACGGTCTTGCCCTGGATCGGGCCGCGATGCTCGATATACGTGAAGATGTCCGCAAGGATCTGGCACGGATGGTATTCGTTGGTCAGTCCGTTGATGACCGGCACCCGGGAATGCCGCGCGAAGCGCTCGATGATCTCCTGCTCGAAAGTGCGGATCATGACGATGTCGCACATGCGCGAGATCACCTGGGCGGCATCTTCCACCGGTTCGCCGCGGCCCAGTTGGGAGTCCCGGGTGCTGAGGAATATCGCCGCACCGCCGAGCTGGCGCATGCCCGCCTCGAACGATAACCGGGTGCGGGTGCTCTGCTTTTCGAAGATCATCACCAGCGTGCGATCGAACAACGGGTGATAGGGCTTGTAGGCCTTGAACTCCTGCTTGATCCAGCGCGTGCGCTCGAACAGGTGCTCGAGCTCCGCGCGGGAGAGATCGTGGAATTGCAGAAAATGCCTTGGCGAGGCCTGATCTTGATTGGCCCGCTTGGGAATGATCGGCTTGGGATTGATCATGGCGCTGCTCAATGCGTCTGAACCACTGCGGCGGTGTTGAGGAACGTACGTATGAGCGCGGATACGCCTTCGACCAACTGCTCTGCCTCGGCGTCCTTGAGATTAAGCGGCGGCAGCAGGCGCACGACGGTATCGGCGGTGACATTGATGAGCAGCCCGGCCTCGAAGCCGCGCTTGACCAGATCGGCGCAGGGCCTGTCGAGCTCGATGCCAAGCAGGAGTCCCTTGCCGCGGATTTCCCTGATGCCCTGCACGCCGGCCAGTTTGTCCGCGAAACCCTTAAGCATGCGTTGACCGAGTTTCGCCGCGCGCTCCACCAGCTTTTCGTCTTCAATGATCGCGAGAGTCGTCAGTGCGGCCACGCATGCCAGCGGATTGCCGCCGAATGTCGAGCCGTGGTTGCCGGGCTTGAATGCCTGCGCCGCTGCGCCGCGGGCGAGGCAGGCGCCAATCGGAAAGCCGTTGCCCAGGCCCTTTGCCAGGGTCATGACATCGGGTTGCGCGCCGGTATGCTGGAAGGCGAACCATTTTCCGCTGCGAGCCATGCCGCTCTGCACTTCGTCCAGCATCAGCAACCAGCCCTTGTCGTCGCAAACCTTGCGCAGATGCGTGAGATAGCCATCATCGGGAATGTTGATGCCGCTCTCGCCCTGAACCGGCTCCACCAGTATGGCGACGATGTTGGGATTGGTTGCAACCAGATCGAGCGCGGGCAGGTCGTTGTAGGGCACGCGTACGAAGCCGCTCAGCAGGGGCTCGAAACCGGCCTGCACCTTGCGGCTGCCGGTCGCTGACAGGGTGGCCATGGTGCGGCCGTGGAAGGCTTTTTCCATTACAACGATGACGGGTAGTTCCACACCCTTCTGGTGTCCGTACAACCGGGCCAGCTTGATCGCGGCTTCGTTGGCTTCGCAGCCCGAATTGCAGAAAAAAGCGTTCTCCATCGCGGAGAGCGAACACAGGCGCGCCGCGAGGTGTTCCTGTTCGGGAATCTGGTAAAGATTCGACACATGCATGGCCCTTGCGGCCTGCTCCGCTATTGCAGCGACCAGGCGCGGATGCGCGTGACCGAGTCCGTTGACGGCCACGCCACTGACGCCGTCCAGGTACCGCTTTCCCGCCAGGTCCCACAGCCAGGATCCATCGCCGCGCGAGAACGCGATCGCCTGCCGCCCATAGGTGTTCATAACGTGTTGCATCGTGGCACCCGCCCGGGCGTTTGACTGGCCCGAAAAAGAACACGGCGGCAAAAAGCCGCCGTGCCTGTTATTGAATGTGATGGGGTTTTCAGAATGACTATTTATCTGATTCGGCATGGGGTTGCAAGCATTTAGCAAGGGCATCGGACGGAGCTGCGGGCAGGATTCTTTGCATCGACGCGCCCGCCTCTTGAAGATGGCATCTTGAAGATGGCATCAAACCGGCCAAGTTTGGCCCGGGATCGTGGCATCCCGTACTGGAGCAGGCCGTATCAAAGTCCGCCAGGGGTGGATTCCAGGGGTGGATTAGCGACGGGAAATTCCGGACTGCGGGATAAACCCGGTCGGCATTGGGAAGTCACCGCATCGGCATTATTTTATTAATTTAAATCAATTGAATAGAATAGATAAAACGGTTTATAAGCGGGTATTGCTGCAGTGCAAAAACCTGCTAAGATGCGGTTAACTTTTCAACCTGCGCATATGGCCGGAAACATCTCAGAAATCGTGATCGTCGGTGTGACCACTTCCGGGCAGGTATTCCGCCCCACTGACTGGTCCGAGCGCCTCTGTGGCTGCATGTCGCTGTTCGGCGAAGACCAGCGGATTACCTACTCGCCCTACGTCAAGCCGATCATTGCCGGGGATGTGAAGTGCGTGGTGGTCGATCGCAGGCTCGAGCAGATCGACATCGAGGCTTTCGGATTCCTGATGGCCTTCGCCAGGGACAACGAGTTGCAGTTGCGTGACGGCCGTCAGGAACTTCGCCATACCGCGAAAGCCCGACCCAGCAGGGCGCACGCCGCCTGAAACTATCGCAAGGAAACAAAAAGGCCCGCATGCGCGGGCCTTTTTGTTTGACCGGTAGTCCGGGCCCTCAGGCCATTGCCTTGATAGCCGCGGACAGCCGGCTTTTCTGGCGAGACGCCGTGTTCTTGTGCACGATCTTTTTGTCGGCAATCGAGTCGATAAGGCTCTGGGACGCCTGGAACTGTACCTGCGCCGCCTTTTTGTCGCCTGCGGCAATCGCCTTCTTCACACTTTTGATGGCGGTCCGCACTTCCGTACGCTGGCCCGCATTGTGGGCGCGGCGGTTGACTGCCTGACGGGCGCGTTTCTTCGCTGATGCAATATTGGCCATTAGGGCTTTCCTTGATTTGCCGTGAGAATTTACTCGGGGCGGGGCTTGCAAAAAAGTGCGCCATGTTACTGTCTCAGCAGGCACTTTGCAACCCTGCGGAATGACTCGAGCGCCAGGGTGGCGCGGACCACCCTCGCGGCCTAAGTTCCTGTACGCATGGAATTTTTCCGGGCTGCGGGACTTCGGCGGTGGCCGGGCCTCGGTTACAATGCCGGCGCGAACGGCAATCGCAGGACAACAATCCCCCATGAATCTGCTCAAAGCGCTGGCGGCGATCAGCAGCATGACGCTGCTCTCGCGAATTCTCGGACTGATCCGCGATGCCGTGATCGCACGGCAGTTCGGTGTCAGCACGGGTACCGATGCGTTTCTGGTGGCGTTCCGCCTGCCCAACCTGTTGCGGCGCATATTCGCCGAGGGAGCGTTCTCGCAGGCCTTCGTCCCGGTACTCAGCGAGTACCGCAACACGCGGTCGGCGCAAGACACCAAGGCGTTCGTCAACCATGTGGCAACCCTGCTCGCTCTGGTCCTGCTGCTGGTATCCGTTATCGGAATTCTGGCTGCCCCGGTGATCGTTTACATCAGCGCGCCGGGATTTGCCGCCTCGCCCGAGAAATTCCAGGTCACGGTCGAACTGCTGCGGATCACGTTTCCCTACATCCTGTTCATCTCCCTGACCTCGTTCGCGGGCGGGATCCTTAACACCTGGAGCCGGTTCTCGATTCCAGCCATCACGCCGGCCCTGCTGAATATTTCGTTCATCGTATTCGCGCTCCTGCTCGTTCCGTATTTCGATCCGCCGATCAAGGCGCTGGCATGGGCGGTCTTTGTCGGCGGCATCCTGCAGTTGGCGTTCCTGCTGCCGTTCCTCGCGCGGATCGGCATGCTTCCGAAGTTCAGGATCGAACTTGGAGATCCCGGTGTGTGGAGGCTCCTGAAACTTATGGGTCCGGCGATCTTCGGAGTGTCGGTCGGGCAGGTCAGCCTGCTGATCAGCACCATCTTCGCCTCGTTCCTCGTCACTGGCAGTGTCACGTGGCTGTATTACGCCGACAGGCTGATGGAACTGCCGACGGGACTGCTTGGCGTTGCGCTGGGCACTATCCTGCTGCCCAGCCTCAGCAAAAGCTTTGCAGAAAAAACCGGTGAAGAGTATTCGCGCCTGCTTGACTGGGGTCTGCGGCTCACTTTCCTCCTGGCGCTGCCGTGCGCGGCTGCACTGGCCTTGCTGGGAATTCCGCTGATATCGACCCTGTTCCGCCATGGCGCATTCGAAGTTGCCGACGTATTGATGACCCGCAGGGCGCTGGTTGCCTACAGCATCGGGCTGCTGGGATTGATCCTGGTGAAGGTGCTGGCCCCCGGCTTTTATGCGCGCCAGAACATCAGGACGCCGGTGAAAATCGGGATCATTACGCTGGTGGCCACCCAGTTGATGAACCTGGCATTCCTGCAGGGAGGACTGAACCACGCCGGGCTGGCGCTCGCCATTTCTCTCGGCGCCTGCCTCAATGCCGGGTTGCTCTACTACAAGCTGCGCCAGCAGCGGATATTTATCCCGCAACCGGGCTGGCTTGCGTTCCTGGGGAAACTCGCGCTGGCCCTTGCCATGATGGCGCTGGCCTTGTGGTTCGCGATGGGGGCTGAGGCCGACTGGCTGCAAGGCGGGGCGGTGGCGCGCATCGCAAAATTGACCTTGCTGGTGGTTCTCGGCGCCGCAGTCTATCTCGGCAGTTTATGGTTGCTCGGGTTCCGCCTTCGCGATTTCTCCAAGCGCGCTATCTGAAATCTTCTAACCCTTCACCGCAAAGGCGCAAAGACGCAAAGAAAGGCACGCAAAGGAAAGCAATACACGCGACGGATTTGAGAATGCCATCGTCAGCGATACGGGGAACACAGGGTCGTCGTTCTTGTACATCCGGAATTATTTTGCTTTCCTTTGCGCACCCTTCGCGTCTTTGCGCCTTTGCGGTGAAGGTCTAGATTGCCCTCATCAACCCTTGGTGTGCATCGCGGCGTCCACCGTCTCGCGGTTCAGGTGGGGGGCGAACATCTCGATGAAGTCGTACGTGTAGCCGCGCAGGTAGCTGTTCTTGCGGATGCCTATTCGCGTGGTGCTCGGTTCGAACAGGTGGCTTGCATCGATCGCCCTCAGGTGCGAGTCGCGTTTCGGGTCGTAGGCCATCATCGCGACGATGCCGATGCCCATTCCCAGTTCCACGTAAGTCTTGATGACGTCGGCGTCGATCGCGGTGAGGACGACGTTCGGCTTGAGCCCCCTGTCGGTGAACGCCTGGTTGATCCGGGATCGTCCGGTGAAGGCGAAGTCGTAAGTGATGATCGGGAATGCGGCCATGGCCTCGAGGGTGAGTTTCTTCAACTTGAGGAGCGGATGGCCCGGTTGCACCAGCACGCAGCGATTCCATTCGTAGACCGGCAGCATGACCAGGTCCTCGTAATGCTCGATCGCCTCGGTGGCGATGGCGATGTCCGCCTCCCCGGAGGTCACCAGCTCGGAAATCTGGGTCGGGCTTCCCTGGCGCAATGACAGGCGCACGTCCGGATAGCGCTTGGTGAAGCGGTGGATGACCTGCGGGAGCGCATAACGCGCCTGCGTATGCGTCGTGGCGATGGTCAGCCTGCCGTTGTCTTTTTCGGTGAATTCCTCGCTGACCTGCTTGAGGTTTTCGACGTCCTTGAGCACCCTCAGGGCAATCTCCAGAATGGCCTTGCCGGGCTCGGTAACCGCGACCACGCGCTTGCCATGGCGGACGAAAATATCCACGCCCAGTTCTTCCTCCAGGCTGCGCACCTGCTTGCTGATTCCCGGCTGGGAAGTGAACAGCGCCTCGGCCGCATTGGAGAGATTGAGGTTGTGGCGGGCGACTTCGCAGATGTAGCGTAATTGCTGCAGTTTCATATCAGGCTCCCCCTTAAAAGCAACGCCTTCTAATGCAATATATGAATTTAATACTAACAGAATATTCTTTAGGAATATAACGGGCGCTGTAGCATGCCGTCATCGTCGACAACACGAGTTGAGACGGGGCGCGACAGCGGCCCGCAGGGCGGAAAAACATGGAACTGGGTTATGCCCTGGCTGGCTTGCTGGTGGGGTTCATCGTAGGTCTGACTGGCGTCGGCGGCGGTTCACTGATGACGCCGCTCCTGATCATGTTTTTCGGCATTTCTCCGGCGACCGCAGTGGGAACCGACCTGCTCTATGCCTCCCTCACCAAAGCCGCCGGCGTGTGGGTCCATGCCCGGCGCGGCAATGTCGAATGGAAACTGGTCGGATGGATGGCGGCCGGAAGCATTCCCGCGGCAGTGATCGCACTGGTCGCCCTGCACTTCATCGGTGTCGACAGCCATCCGGTAGGGGGTCTGATAACCGGCTCCCTCGGCGTGGCGCTGATCCTTACGGCGCTGGCCATCCTTTTCAAGGAACCCCTGCAGAAACTGGGTCAGCGCAGCGGCGCGGAAGACTGGCGCAACCGCCACGCCGCCGGCGCTACGGTTGCAACGGGGTTCGTCATCGGCGCGCTGGTCGCCCTGAGTTCCGTGGGAGCGGGTGCGGTCGGGGTGGCTGCCCTGTTCTGGCTATACCCGCGCCTGCCCGCTTCACGCATCGTCGGCAGTGACATTGCCCACGCGGTGCCGTTGACAGCGGTGGCCGGACTCGGCCATTCCTTTATCGGCACGGTGGATTGGCAGATTTTGTTGAACTTGCTCATCGGTTCGCTGCCCGGAATCTATCTCGGCAGCCACCTGAGCGGCAGAATTGCCGAGCGCTGGTTGCGCCCGGTGCTGGCGTCGATGCTGGTCATCGTCGGCGGCAAGCTGGTGTGGTAAGTCATTAACAGATTGCAAAGGCGGACTGATGTACGTTTATGACCAGATCGATCGCAAGATCGTCGATGAGCGGGTGGCCCAGTACCGGGACCAGGTACGCCGTTTTCTTGCCGGCGAACTGAGCGAAGACGAGTTTCGTCCCCTGCGCCTGCAGAACGGGCTTTACATTCAGAGGTACGCGCCCATGCTGCGGGTCGCGATTCCCTACGGACTGCTTTCGGCAAAACAATTGCGCATGCTCGCCAGCATCGCGCGCCGCTATGACCGCGGCTATGGCCATTTCTCCACACGGCAGAACATCCAGTACAACTGGCCGCGCCTCGAGGATTCCCCGGATATCCTCGCCGACCTGGCTGCGGTGGAAATGCACGCGATCCAGACCAGCGGTAATTGCGTGCGAAACATCACTTCGGACGAATTTGCCGGCGTCGCCCCGGACGAGATCGTCGACCCGCGCCCGTTGAGCGAGGTCCTGCGCCAGTGGTCGACCTTCCATCCGGAGTTCGCCTTCCTGCCACGCAAATTCAAGATCGCGATCAGCGGTTCCGAAGAGGACCGTGCCGCCACCGCATTCCACGACATCGGCCTGTACTTGCGCCGCAGCCCGGAAGGCGAATTGGTCATCCGCGTACTCGTCGGCGGCGGCATGGGGCGCACGCCGATCGTCGGCGTAGTGATCCGCGATTTCCTGCCGTGGCAGCACATGATGACCTACGTCGAGGCCATCCTGCGGGTCTACAACCGCTACGGGCGTCGCGACAACATGTACAAGGCCCGCATCAAGATCCTGGTCAAGGCGCTCGGCGGCGAAGAATTCGCGCGCCAGGTCGAAGAGGAGTGGAAGTTCGTCAAGGACGGTCCCGGCATACTGACCCGGGAAGAACTCGACCGCGTCGCCTCGTTCTTCACTGCGCCCGACTATCGGCCCTCGCAGGAGGACGAAGCCGAACTGGAATGCCAGATCGCGGGCAACCGCGGCTTCGGGCGCTGGACACAGCGCGCGCTGAAGTCGCACCGTGTACCGGGCTATCGCTCCGTGGTGTTGTCCCTGAAGAAGACGGGCGTCGCTCCCGGTGATGCCACCGCCGATCAGATGGACCTTGTCGCCGACTGGTCGGAACGCTTCGGCTTCGGCGAGATCCGCGTTTCCCACGAACAGAACCTGATCCTGCCGGACGTGCGTGCCGGGCAATTGTTCACCTTGTGGGAAGAAGCGCGCAAGGCCGGGCTGGGAACGCCCAACCTTGGCCTGCTGACCGACATCATCGCCTGTCCGGGCGGCGACTTCTGCTCGCTGGCCAACGCGAAGTCCATCCCGATCGCGGAGGCGATCCAACTCCGATTCGATGATCTGGATTTCCTCCATGACATCGGTGAACTGAACCTCAACATTTCAGGCTGCATGAATTCCTGCGGACACCATCATGCCGGCCACATCGGCATCCTCGGCGTCGACAAGGATGGCGAGGAGTGGTATCAGGTCTCGGTCGGCGGCGCGGACGGCTCATCAGCAGGGCGCGGCCGCAGCGCCATCGGCAAGGTGATCGGCCCGTCGTTCAAGGCCGTCGACATGCCGGACGTGATTTCGCGCCTGATCGACATCTATCTCGACAAACGGCAGGACGACGAGCGCTTCATCGATACCGTCGAGCGCCTGGGAATCGCGCCGTTCAAGACGGGCGTCTACGGTTCGCCCCTGCGCGCCGGCACTGCGGAAGAGGTTGCCAGCAATGGCTGAGATCATTCGCAATGATGCCGTGGTCGCGGACGGCTGGCAGGTCCTGCGCCCCTCCGCCGCGGAGCCGCTGGCGCTGGATTCCCTTCCGGGTGGGCAGGTCGTGGTCCCGTTCGCTTTCTGGATGCAGCATGCGGATGCGTTCGCCCGTCGGGGCGACGCGGGCGTATGGCTCGCGGGCAACGAGGATCCGGCGCCGCTTGCGCCCTGGCTCCCTGTGCTGAAACTGGTGGCTGTGGACTTTCCAAAATTCACGGACGGGCGCGGTTATTCGATTGCCTACCTGCTGCGCTCACGCCTGGGTTACCGCGGCGAATTGCGCGCCATCGGCGACGTGCTCGCTGACCAGTTGTTTTACATGCGCCGGGTCGGATTCGACTCGTTCGCGGTGCGCGCCGACAAGGACATCCACCACGCGCTGGCAGCGCTGAAGCCTTTTTCGGACGTCTATCAGGGTTCCTGGGACAACCCCGTGCCAGCGTTCCGCCGCCACCATCGCAGTGGCCCCGGTCCGCACGGCGGCGCCTGAACGGAGTGACCATGCAAGCACAGTCCGAAACGATTGCACCGAACGCCGTGAGTCCGGCGGGCGAACTCACTGCCAGGCTGGCAGATATCGCGCGCGAGTTTCCGCGCGCCGCATTTGCCAGCAGCCTCGGTGCGGAGGACATGGTGCTTACCGATGCCATCTTGACGGCCCGCCTGCCCATTGCGATTTTCACCCTCGACACCGGACGCCTGCCGCGCGAAACGCTGGAGCTGATCGAGCGAACGCAGAAACAGTATGGCCGCGAGATCGAAGTGCATCGTCCGGACGCAGATGAAGTCGCGCGTTATGTTTCCGGGCATGGCCTCAACGCATTCTACGAAAGCGTCGAACTGCGCAAGGGCTGCTGCCACATCCGCAAGGTAGTGCCGCTGACAAAGGCGTTGGCCGGCCGGGATGCGTGGCTCACGGGGTTGCGGCGCGAACAATCCGTAACGCGTGCCGAACTGCCGGCGCGCGAATTCGACGCTGCGCATGGATTGGTGAAGTTCAATCCCCTGGCCGATTGGAGCGAAGCCGAAGTCTGGCGCTACATCCGCGAGCGCGATGTACCTTACAACGCCCTGCACGATCGCGGCTACCCGTCGATCGGTTGCGATCCCTGTACCCGCGCGATTCGCCCCGGAGAGGACGTCCGCGCCGGACGCTGGTGGTGGGAGAGCCGGGACAACAAGGAATGCGGGATCCACGCATCCCCGATTGGCAAACAGAGCGAAGGACAGACATCGTGAGTGCCGTACTGCAGAAGGTCGAATCCACACCCGTCGAGCATCGTATCGACCACCTCGACTGGCTCGAGTCCGAAGCCATTCACATCCTGCGGGAAGTCGCGGCGGAATGCCGCAATCCGGCGCTGCTGTTTTCCGGCGGCAAGGACTCGATCGTGATGCTGCGCCTGGCGGAGAAGGCGTTCCGTCCCGGTAAGTTTCCGTTTCCGCTGCTGCATATCGACACCGGTCATAATTTTCCGGAAGTGATGGCGTTTCGCGATGCGCGTGCGGCGGAACTCGGCGAGCGCCTGATCGTCGGCAGCGTCGAGGAATCGATCCGTACCGGAAGGGTGCGCCTGCGCACGCCGGATGAAAGTCGCAATGTGCACCAGTCGGTGACGCTGCTCGATACGATCGCCGAATACAAGTTCGATGCTTGCATCGGCGGCGCCCGGAGGGACGAGGAAAAAGCGCGCGCCAAGGAACGGATCTTTTCCTTCCGCGACGAGTTCGGCCAATGGGACCCGAAGAACCAGCGCCCGGAACTGTGGAGTTTGTACAACACCCGCGTGCATCCCGGCGAGAACATGCGCGTGTTCCCGATCAGCAACTGGACGGAGCTAGACGTCTGGCAGTACATCGCCCGCGAAGAGCTCGAAGTGCCTTCGATCTATTACGCGCACCGTCGCGAAGTGGTGCGCCGTCCCGGCGGCCTGCTGCCGGTTTCCGGACTGGTCCAGCCCAAGGTGGGCGAGAAAGTCGAGACCATCTCGGTGCGCTTTCGCACCGTCGGCGACATGACCTGCACCTGCCCGGTCGAATCGACCGCGGCGGATCCCGGGGCCATCGTTACCGAAACGGCCGTGACACGCATCACCGAGCGCGGCGCCACGCGTATGGACGACCAGACCTCGGAAGCCTCCATGGAATTGCGCAAGAAAGAAGGGTACTTCTGATGTCCGCCGTACTGAAATCCGCAAGGGAAACCCTGGCCCCCATCGACACCGGCATGCTGCGCTTCACCAGCGCGGGCAGCGTGGACGACGGCAAGAGCACGCTCATCGGCCGCTTGTTGTACGACACCAAGGCCATCTTCGAAGACCAGCTTTCCTCTATCGAGAAGTCGACGCGGCGCCGCGGCCAGGCCGCCGGCATTGACCTGAGCCTGCTGACCGACGGCCTGCTGGCGGAGCGCGAGCAGGGGATTACCATCGACGTGGCCTATCGCTATTTCGCCACGCCCTCGCGCAAGTTCATCATTGCCGACACTCCGGGCCACGAGCAGTACACGCGCAATATGGTGACTGGCGCATCGACCGCCGATCTGGCGATTGTGCTGGTGGACGCCCGCAAAGGACTGCTGACGCAATCGCGCCGGCACGCTTATATCGCCAGCCTGCTGCGGATCCCGCACCTGGTCCTGGCCATCAACAAGATGGACCTGGTGGACTACTCGGAAAACGTATTCAACAACCTCCGCGAGGAGTTTTCCGCTTTCGCCCGCGACCTGGATTTCCACAGGATCGATGCGCTGCCGCTTTCCGCTCTGATTGGCGACATGGTGGTGGAGCGCGGCGACAACCTGGGATGGTACCGGGGGCCGACCCTGCTGGAACTACTCGAGTTCGCCGAAGTGGCACGGTCCGCGATCCATGGAGACTTCTACCTTCCCGTGCAACTGGTAGCGAGGCCGGGCGACAGCGGGGTCGAAGGGGCGCGCGGCTATGCCGGCCGCATCGAGTCCGGCAGCGTCAACGTCGGCGATACCGTGACCGTGCTGCCCTCGGGGCTGCGTTCGAAAGTGCGCGAGATCCGCACCTATGACAGGGCTCACCCGTCCGCCCATGCGCCGCAGTCGGTGACGGTGGTCCTCGAAGACCAGCTCGACATATCGCGCGGCGAAGTGCTCGCCGCAGCCGATGCGCAGGCGCAGGTAGCGCGCGAGATCGATGCCACCCTGTGCTGGCTGTCGGAAGAACCCTTCAACCGCAGCCGCCGCTACCTGATCAAGCAAGGTGCGCGGACCGTGAAGGCGATGATCAGTTCGCCGCAGTACCGGGTCAACGTAAACACGCTGGCTCAGGAACCGGCCGACACGTTGTTTCTCAACGACATCGGCAGGGTTGGGGTAAAAACCGCGCAACCGCTGGCATTCCAGCCTTATCGCCACAACCGCGCCGCCGGCAGCTTCATCCTCATCGATGAGGCGACCAATAATACGGTCGCGGCAGGCCTGATCAACTGAAGCCGATCAGCTGAAACCGGGCAATTGAAACTACAGCGCCATACAGGAACCGGTACGAAATGACTTACGTTGTGACCGAATCGTGCATCAACTGCAAGCACACCGACTGCGTCGACGTGTGCCCGGTGGACTGCTTCGTCGAAGGCCCGAATTTCCTTGCCATCGATCCCGACAATTGCATCGACTGCAGCCTCTGTGTTGCCGAGTGCCCGGTGGAGGCGATTTGCGCCGAGGACGACGTGCCGGACGACCAGCGCGATTTCATCCGCATCAACGCAGAGGCGGCAAAGGTCTGGCCGGCCATCACGGAAAAGAAGCCGGCTCCCGAAGCAGCGGATCACTGGGCCGAAGTGAAGCAAAAACGCGCGTTACTGGAGTTCGCCTGATGGGCAAGGTCTATCTGATTGGTGCAGGTCCTGGCGCGGCGGATCTGATTACGCTGCGCGGCGCCGACCTGCTCAAGCGGGCCGGGATCGTCTTCCACGACGCCCTCGTTCAACCCGAACTGCTGGCCATGGCGCCGCAGGCAAATCTGGTCGCCGTCGGCAAGCGCTGCAGCCAGATCTCCACTGACCAGCGCTTCATCAACCGCAATCTGGTCGAAGCCGCGGCGAAGCACGAGGTCGTGGTCAGGCTCAAGGGTGGTGACCCGATGCTGTTCGGACGTGCCCAGGAAGAAATCGCGGCCCTCGAAGCGGCTGGCGTTCCCTTTGAAGTCGTTCCCGGCGTCACCTCCGCCCTGGCGGCCAGCGCCCAACTGGGCGTATCGCTGACCCAGCGTGGCGTCAGCCGCAGCGTCGTATTCGCCACGCCCCGGGTGGGCGAGGGCGAGGACGAAAGCGACTGGGCGCCTGCCGTTGTCCATGCCGATACCGCCGTGCTTTACATGGGAGCGGCGCAGGCCTCGAAGATAGCTGCCGTCCTCGAAGAACAGGGCATGGCAGGTTCCACCCCGGTGGTCATAGTGGAAAACGCGTCGCTGCCCGGTACCAGGCAGATCGGATGCACCTTGCGCGAACTCAGGGAAGGCCTGAACCTGGACTTCAGCGGCCCGGCCCTGATGCTGTTCGGCGACGTGTTTGTCCACCAGGCGCGAATACTTGCGGCAACCGAACTGTCTGACGGCACGTTGCTGCGGAAAACTGCTTCCCATTGAATGAAGCGACTTCCAATTTTTTGATTCACACATCTTCGCTCCCGCCGATTCGATCTCTTCCCGCGTCAGATACACTAGCGCCAACTCAGTAAACCTTTTCACCGCAAAGGCGCAAAGGCGCAAAGGACGCAAAGGAAAACAGGGCACGGGTAAAAATCGGGATCCCAGGAGACATCGATGCCTGCACCATCTCCATTGCCATTTTCGCTTCGGGCTCCCTTTTGAGTGCTTTCCTTCGCGTCCTTTGCGCCTTTGCGGTGAAAGTGCCGTAGTTGCAGACTCATCGGATACGTGAGCCCAAACCCGACAACCGCAATCCTGCTGTTCGCCCACGGCGCCCGTGACCCGGGCTGGGCGGAGCCGTTCCGCCGCATTGCGGGCCGTCTCAAGGCGGCGCAGCCCGGCCTCAGGGTGGAACTGGCTTTCCTGGAGCTCATGGAGCCCAGGCTGGCGGACGCCGTCGCCGTACTCGCCGGGGCAGGCATCGACCGCATTACGCTGGTGCCGCTGTTCCTGGCACAGGGCGGCCACCTGAAGGAAGACCTGCCGAGGCTGCTCGACGACATCCGCGGGCAGCATTCCTCGGTGCGAATCGACGTCACGGCGGCGATCGGGGACTCCGAAAGCCTGACTAACGCCATTGCCGACTGGGCCCTGTCCCAGCACCTGAGCCGTACGACCTGAGTTACTTACCGGGCCACCGCCCTCATAAAGCCGCTCCGGCGCCCGAAAGCCGCTAGAATTCAGGCTTTTGACTGATCGGGTATGCAGGTCTTCCGGGGAATTCCCGCGCGAGCCGACAGGCCGATAGCGCTGACCATCGGCAATTTCGACGGCGTCCATCCCGGGCATCGGGCCATGATCGCCCGCCTGGCGGAGTCGGCACGCCCGCGAGGCCTGCCGGTTTCCGTCATGACGTTCGAGCCGCAGCCCCAGGAATTTTTCGCGCCCGACCAGGCGCCGGCGCGCCTGACCTCATTACGGGAAAAGCTGGAAATTCTGCGCGACTGCGGCGTCGACCGGACCTACGTGTTCCGCTTCGACTTCGCTTTTGCCCAGTTGACGGCGGAGCAGTTCATCTCCCGCATCCTGCGCGACGGTCTGGCGGTGAGGCGGCTGCTGGTCGGCGACGATTTTCGTTTTGGCGCGCGCCGGGCCGGGGACATGGGCCTCCTGAAAATGGTGGCGCCGCAGTTGGGATTCGAAGTCGATGCGATGCCCAGCGTGGTGGTGGCCGGTTTGCGGGTTTCGAGCACTGCCATTCGCGCCTGCCTCGAGAGCGGCGACCTCGAGGGCGCGCAACAGTTGCTCGGCAGGCGCTATGCGATCGCGGGGCGGGTGGTACGCGGCGACCAGCTCGGGGCCAGGCTGGGCTATCCGACTGCCAACATCCAGTTGAAGCGCTTGCGCGCGCCGCTTTCGGGAATTTTCGTGGTCGAAGTTACCGGCCTCGGTGCGGAACCGCTGCCCGGCGTTGCCAGCCTCGGCGTGCGTCCAACAGTGAAGGAACGCGGCAGGCCGACGCTGGAAGTGCACCTGTTCGATTTTGATGACCGCATTTACGGCCGGCGCATCGGCGTGCGCTTCCTTGAAAAACTGCGCGACGAACAGAAGTTCTCGGATATCGACGCCCTGGTCGCCCAGATGGATCTGGACGCTACGGCCGCAAGAAAGTTCTTTATCACCGCAAAGGCGCAAAGGACGCAAAGGAAGACGTGAGCTCTACGCCATACGAGACAGATGAACTGAATCGCCTGAGCAATGAGGTGATTGGAGCGGCCATTGAAGTTCATCGGCATCTTGGGCCGGGTTTACTGGAGTCAGCCTATCAAAGCTGTCTGTGCTGGGAACTGAGGCATCGTGGACTTGGTGTTGAGGTGCAGGTGCCGATCCCGATTCGCTACAAGAAACTCCTGTTGGACGAGGGTTACCGGATTTATTTTATTATAGAAGGAAAGCTTGTTCTGGAATTGAAATCCATTGATAAGTTACTCCCAATCCATACTGCCCAAGTACTGACATACTTGAAAATGACAGAAGATGGCGCTATTGCTCAACTTCAACATTGAATTAATGCGATCCGGTATCAAGCGAATCGTCAACGAATTCTGATTTCCTTTGCGTCTTTGCGGTGAAAACTTGTGGTGAAAAAGGTCTTAAGAATGGCTGACTACAAAAGCACGCTGAACCTCCCCGATACGCCGTTCCCGATGCGGGGTGACCTCGCCAAGCGGGAACCCGGCTGGGTCCAGCAATGGCAGCAGGACAAGCTCTACCAGCGCATTCGCGAAGCGGCGAAGGGGAGGCCGAAGTTCATCCTCCACGACGGTCCGCCCTATGCCAACGGCGACATCCACATCGGGCACGCGGTCAACAAGATCCTCAAGGACATCGTCGTCAAGTCGAAAACGCTGGCGGGTTTCGACGCGCCTTACGTGCCCGGATGGGACTGCCACGGCCTGCCGATCGAGCACCAGGTCGAGAAGAAGCACGGCAAGAACATTCCCGCCGCGCAGTTCCGCAAACTCTGCCGCGAGTTCGCCGCGGAGCAGATCGACCGCCAGCGCAAAGATTTCATCCGGCTGGGCGTCCTTGGCGACTGGGACAATCCCTATCGCACGATGGACTTCAGGACCGAGGCCGATACCATCCGTGCGCTCGGCCGCATCCGCCAGCGGGGTTACCTGTACCAGGGCGCCAAGCCGGTGCACTGGTGCCTGGACTGCCGCTCCGCGCTGGCCGAGGCCGAGGTGGAATACGAAGACCGTACTTCGCCTGCGCTGGACGTGGCATTCAAGGTCGCGGACAACAAGCCGCTGGCCAAGGTGCTTCGGTTCACGCACATCTATGAACCGGTGTTCGCGGTCATCTGGACCACGACGCCCTGGACGTTGCCCGCCAACCAGGCGGTGTCGCTGCATCCGGAATTCGACTATGTGCTGGTGAAGTTTTCCGCCGGGCTGTTCATCCTGGCGAAGGACCTGGCCGCGAAATGCATGGAGGGCTACCAGATCCAGGAGTACGAAGTTGTCGCCGAGTTCAAGGGCGCCGACATCGAAAACCTGTTGCTGGAACATCCGTTCTACGACCGCAAGGTGCCGGTGATCCTCGGCGATCACGTGACGCTGGATACCGGCACCGGACTGGTCCATACCGCCCCGGCGCACGGCGTCGAGGACTTTGCAGTCGGCAGCCGCTACGGCCTGCCGGTGGACAACCCGGTGGATGACAACGGCGCTTTCTTTGCCTCTACGCCTATGGTCGGCGGCCTGTCAGTCTGGAAGGCCAATGACGTCGTGATCCAGGCGCTCGACGAACACAAGCGCCTCGTCCGCCGCGAGAACTACCGCCACAGCTATCCGCACTGCTGGCGCCACAAGTCGCCGATCATTTTCCGGGCCACGCGCCAGTGGTTCATCGGCATGGAAGAGGGCGGGGAGCGGAACCTGCGCGAGATCGCCAAGGCCGCGGTGGATGCGACCGCCTTTTATCCCTCCTGGGGCAGGGCGCGTCTCGAAGCCATGATCGGCAATCGGCCTGACTGGTGCGTTTCGCGTCAGCGCAACTGGGGCACCCCGATGGGGCTGTTCGTGCACAAGGAAACCTGGGAACTGCATCCACGCACCGACGAACTGACCGAGCTGGTGGCGCAACGCGTCGAAAAGGAAGGCATCGAGGGCTGGTTCTCGCTCGAGGCGTCGGAACTGCTGGGTGCCGATGCGGATAACTACAAGAAGGTCCCGGACACCCTGGACGTCTGGTTTGACTCCGGGACGACGCATGCGTCGGTACTGGATCGCCGCGAAGAACTGGCCAATCCCGCCGCGCTCTATCTCGAAGGTTCCGACCAGCATCGCGGCTGGTTCCAGTCGTCGCTCCTCACCAGTTGCGCCATAAATGGCCGCGCCCCCTATGACGCATTGCTCACCCACGGCTTTGTCGTCGACGGCCAGGGGCGCAAGATGTCGAAGTCGGTCGGCAATGTCATAGCGCCGCAGAAGGTGATGGACACATTGGGCGCCGACATCCTGCGCCTGTGGGTCGCGGCAACCGACTACTCGGGCGAACTGTCGATCTCCGACGAGATCCTCAAGCGCGTGGTCGAGGCTTATCGCCGCATCCGCAATACGCTGCGTTTCCTGCTTGCCAACCTCGACGACTACGATCCGTCGAGCCACGCGATGCCGGTTTCTGAATGGCTGGAGATCGACCGCTATGCGCTGCAACTTGCTGCACGCATGCAGCAGCAGGTCATCAAGGACTACGAGGCCTACGATTTCCATTTCGTGGTGCAGAAGCTGCAGGCTTTTTGCTCCGAGGACCTCGGCGGCTTCTACCTCGATATCCTCAAGGACCGCCTTTACACGGCGGGCAAAGATTCGAAGGCGCGCCGCGCCGCCCAGAACGCGCTTTACCACATCTCCCACAGCCTTCTGCGGCTGATGGCGCCGGTCCTGTCGTTCACAGCCGACGAGGCCTGGCCACTGTTCACGCGCAAGCCGCAGGACAGCGTACTGCTCCACTCCTGGTACCGGTTCCCGGAGGCCGGGTCCGATCTGCTTGCCCGCTGGGAACAGCTACGCGCTGTGCGCTCGGAAGTGCAGAAGGAACTGGAAGCGGTGCGTGCCTCCGGAAAAATCGGCTCATCGCTGCAGGCGGAAGTCGAGATCATTGCCGATTCGGATCGCTTTGAACTGCTCGCATCGCTCGACGATGACCTGCGTTTCGTGCTCATCACCTCGCAGGCGAAACTGGCACGCGGCGGCGGAGAAATCCGGGTGAATCCCAGCGCGAATACCAAGTGCGAGCGCTGCTGGCATTATCGCGCGGATGTCGGGGCAGATCCCGCGCATCCGGAAATCTGCGGGCGATGCACGGCGAACCTCTATGGCGAAGGCGAACGGCGCATTCATGCGTAGCGCCGGCTTGCTGCAAGGCATCGGCGGCTGGCTCGGCCTGAGCGCGCTGATCGTCGTGCTCGATCAGGTTTCCAAGCTGGCGATCCTGCGGAGCATCGAGTTCGGCCACCAGGTCGAAGTACTGCCGCCGTTCTTAAGCCTGGTGCTGACCTACAATCCGGGCGCGGCGTTCAGCTTCCTCGCAACGGAATCCGGCTGGCAGCGGTACTTCTTCATCCTGATCGCGCTGGCCGCTTCGGCACTCATCATCTACATGATGGTGCGCCACAAGTCCGAGCGGTTTCTCTGCTTTGCGCTGACGATGGTGCTTGGCGGGGCTGTCGGAAACCTGATAGACCGGATTCTCCATGGTGCGGTGGTCGACTTCCTGCTGTTCCGCTGGCCCGGCGGCCCGGCGCTGTTCAATCCCTGGCCGGCATTCAACCTGGCCGACAGCTGCATCTCGATCGGCGCCGGGCTGCTGATCTGGGATAGTTTCCGCCGTTCCAAGGCCAATAAGGCTTGACTGAAATTTTCACCGCAAAGGCGCAAAGGGCGCAAAGGAAGACGAATTCAGAGAGGTCCTTGGGCACGATATCCTGATCGTCGAATCCATTGGACGAACCATTGTCGGAATGTTGAATAACGTAGCCTTCCGTTCTCCTTCGCGTCCTTTGCGCCTTTGCGGTGACAGTGGTTTGGGAGGTAGAAAATGCCGAACTGGATGAAAATGATCGAAGCGAAAATCGCGCTGGCGAAGCGGGGCGCGAAGCCGTCGAAGGCCGGTGACAACCCACGCATTCCTCCAGGGCAGAAGCAGGTTCACGATTTCCCGGTACTGGACCTGGGCCTCGAGCCTGAAGTCACTGCGTCCAGTTGGGCGCTGCGAGTCTACGGCCTGGTCGAGGAAGAGCGCGAGTTCAACTGGAAGTCCTTCAACGAACTGCCGCAGGCGGGCATCACCACCGACTTCCATTGCGTAACCCGCTGGTCGCAGCTCGACATGGACTGGAAGGGCGTGCTGGCGCGCGACCTGTTCATGCTGGTGCGGCCCGGCGACAATGCGAAGTTCGTGACCCTGCACAGTGCCGATGAGTACACCACCAACCTTCCGATCGAGGCATTGCTGGACGAGGACGTGATCCTGGCGCACAGCGTTTTCGGCAAGCCGCTGCCGGCGGAGCATGGCGGTCCGGTGCGCCTGGTGGTGCCCAAACGTTACGCCTGGAAGAGCGCGAAATGGCTGACTGGCATCGAGTTCCACGAGGAAGACCGGCCGGGCTTCTGGGAAGTCCGCGGCTATCACAATGAAGCCGACCCCTGGAAGGAAGAACGCTTCTCCGGCGCCGGTTTCTGAGCGCCGCGTATAATCGGGCGTATCCCATTCCGCCCTTAGCCATGCAAGTCCTGTTAGCCAATCCCCGAGGTTTCTGCGCCGGTGTCGACCGCGCCATCGAGATCGTCGAGCGCGCGCTCAAGATTCATGGCGCGCCGATCTATGTGCGCCACGAAGTCGTGCACAACAAGTACGTGGTGAACGACCTCCGCACCAAGGGTGCGGTTTTCGTTGAGGACCTGGCGGAAGTCCCCGAGGGGGCGACCCTGGTTTTCAGCGCGCACGGCGTCTCCCAGGCCGTGCGCCGGGAGGCCGAAGCCCGCGGACTCAACGTTTTCGACGCAACCTGCCCGCTGGTGACCAAAGTGCACGTTGAGGTCGCCAAGATGCATGAAGGCCGGCGCGAGATCATCATGATCGGTCACGCCGGTCATCCCGAGGTCGAGGGCACCATGGGCCAGGCTGCGGGCCGCATGTACCTCGTGGAATCGGTCGAGGATGTGGCCGGGCTGAAAGTCGAGAATCCCCACAATCTCGCTTTCGTCACCCAGACCACATTGTCGGTGGACGATGCCCGGTCTATAACCGAGTCACTGAGGCGCCGCTTCCCGGACATCGTCGGCCCGAAGAAGGACGACATCTGTTACGCCACGCAGAATCGCCAGGACGCGGTGAAATCCTTGGCGAAGCGATGCGACGTGGTCATCGTCGTGGGTTCGCCGAACAGCTCGAATTCCAACCGCTTGCGCGAAGTCGCCGCAAACCTCGGCGTGCCGTCCTACATGCTGGACAATGTTGCCGACCTTGATCCCCAGTGGGTAGCCGGGAGGAAGGTCATCGGCGTAACTGCGGGCGCCTCGGCGCCCGAGGTCCTGGTTGCGGCCGTCATTGAGCGGTTGCGCGCTTTGGGCGCCGAATCGGTATCGGAACTCGACGGCATTTCCGAGCGGGTCACGTTCCCGCTTCCCAAGGCATTGGCTTAGCGAAAGCGGCGGCCAGCGTAAAAAAAGGCCCGCGGATGCGGGCCTTTTTCATGGGAACAGCGATTCATCCGATCGGCTTTGCAGTCTTACCACTCGTTTTTCGGGTTCTCCGATTTGGCGACGGGCTTCGGCAGCCGCGGTTGGGAATCCATTTCCTTCCTTACCGGACCTGGAAACTGCCCTGCAGGCAGGGGTGTCAGGCTGCGGCACCGCGGAGGCTTGGTGCCTGTCATCGAGACGTAGCCAGACTTGCATGGTTTGACGCAGTACGCGCCGATGGACTGCTCCCTCTTTGCGCAGGTCTCACGGCGCAGCCGCAGGCGCTGCACCGGTTCGTACATGTCGAAATACTCCTTGGCCTGTTGCGATTGAGGCGATGCCGGCCTGGTGGATGGGGACTGCTGGGCTGACACAGTCCCCGCCTGGCTTGCCGCATATCCGGCGACAGCCAGCAGCATGAGCGTCCGCTTCCTTAGCATCGCCGTTCCTCCTTACTCGAACAGTTCGCGCCAGGACACACGACGGCCGCTGCCGCCGCTGCCGCCGATGTTCACGCCCACCGGTGTCTTGGTACCGGTTGCGCCCGTTGCGATGGCCTTGAGTACGCCACTCGGCAGCCTGACCACCACCACGCCAACCAGTGTCTGGCCGGTGAACTTCTGGCCGGCCTGGTTGCTGGCCGCGGAGGCGATGTAAGTGCCGTTTCGGTAGTCGAGCTGGTAGATCCAACTGTCCCCACCCACCGTGCAGGCGTTGTTATTGGGGACGTTGGTAACCACTACCAACGTGCCCAGGGCCAGCAGGGGATCCAGGTTCACGCGTTCGCCGGGCGAATCGTTGGACGGATTGAAGTCGACGTACCAGCCGTCCTTGCTCGACCAGTCCACGGTGGTGTTGCTGGTACTGCGCGCCGTCGAACTGAGGATGGTGATGGTCTGCGGCTGCAGTCCCGGTGTCGAGGTGCGGATGTTGCCCAGAACTGCGCCACGGTCCTTGATCGCGTAGAAGGACTGCTGGTAAGCCCAACCCAGCGCCGGCGACAGGGTGGCGGGGTCGGACAGATCATCCTCGCCGAGGTAGCGCCCGGTGCCGACGTAAAGCACGCGGTAGCCGTCGACGACCGCAAGTTCCGGCCGTGTCGTGATGGACTGCGGTTTGCCCGTCGAATCCTTCAACTCGGCCAGCTTGATTAAAGTGGGCGGACTGACGCTCATGTCGAAGCGCCACAGGTTGCCCAGCAGGTCGCCGCCATAGACGTAGGTTGCTGTGTTGTCGATGTTGAAGTTGTTGGCAAACGCGCTGACCTTGGAAAGCCCGGACGGCGTGGTCGTGTCGCCCGCGACGGTGTCCACCTTTTGCAGGATGGCACCGGTCAGTGCGTCGAGGATGTAGAGATATCCGCGCCCCGTTCCCGGCGAGACGTTGTTCATCCCGGAGGTCAGCAGAACGATCCATTTGCCGTCGGTGACGCGCTTGGTGATCACCGGAAAGCCGAAGCTGAAGCCCATGTCGCCGTCCTGGATTGCGCACAGGGCCGAATCGGAGCAGACCTCCCACATGCCCTTGGGGGTGGCGGGGTTGGTGACGTCGAGTGCGTAGTATCCGCGCCCGCCCTTGCCGAGGCCGGCGATGAGCAGGGTCTTCCACGCTCCGGCACCGCTGTCGTACACGTCCATGATCTGGGGCGAGCCGTCGACCAGGTATTCGTGGCGGACATCCCAGTTGTCGGTGGCAAGCGAAGCCATCTTCGGGAAGACGATGCGGGGCACGTAAGTCCACAGTTCGTCGCCGGTGTCGCCATTGAAGGCATGGATCATGCCGTCGTTGGCGGCGATGTACAGCACGCCCTGGCGACCGGCGTTCGACGTCTTGAAGGCGGCATAGCTGGGCGTGACCGCATCATTAAAGTTGTTGCGCGGCGCCTGGACGAAGGCAGGCGTGGCGTTGACCGGATCGCCCAGCACGTGTTCCCGGTCGCGGAATACCGTTGCTTCGAACTCCGTCCGGCCACGCAGGTACTTGACCATGTTGTCGCCGTCATTGGCGACGATCTTCTGCGCTGCGGTGAGTAGCGCGCATTGCGAGAGCGACGTGCACTTGTTCTCGAAGTAGGCTTTTTCGGCGGTCGTCAGGCCGGCCCACTGGAACGCCTTGAGTTTGTTCGCGCCGGCGCTGTCGAATGTATAAATCGTGCGGCCGTCGCCTGGTGTAGCCAGTGCTTCAGCGGTCGCGACCTTGGCATCGAGCGCTGCCTGGGCCGACCACACCACCGTGGGCAGAACGTCGCCGGTGGCCGTGTCGATGCGCTGCGCCGTAATTTCACCGTCCCAGCGCACCGTGCGGAATGTCGAGCTGTAGATGAAGTTGTCGGTTTCAGTGATGTTCGGGCTGCTGGTGGCGGACGCCGATGCGGCTGCCGTCTGGATCTTCAGCGCGGAAAGCGCGCCGGAGAGGCCGTCGGCAAGCGAGTTGGGGTCGGCGGCGCTGTAAAACACTCCGCGCCCGTTGACTGCGGCGTGCCACAGGTCGTCCAGGGTGGTGGGGGAGCTGGAGGAGGGCGTCGGCCAGTTGCAGGTGGCACCGGTGGTCGGGCTCCACTGGCAGCTTGTATCCGCGTTCTTGATCTTGGCGTAATCGCCGGTCGCGCTGGACTCGTAGTCGCTCTTGTAGTCCATCAATCCCTGCAGGCCAAGGCCCAAGGTGAACGTCACCATGTGCTGGTGGTCGGCGACGTCCTTGTCGGTGGTCGGCACGTTGTTCGTAGACTTCGACGTGGGCGCGCCGGTACGCAGGTCCCTCTTGTAGTAATACATCGCTACGTCGGCCAGGGTATTCGAGCTGCCGCCATTGGCGGTCGTACTCGTCGTCGTGGCGCCGGCCGTCGTGGTCGGGTTCGGACTTACGGTAATGCTGGCGTTGGTGATGGTCGCGCCAGTCGAGGTCGTCGTCGTTGTTCCTCCAATCACACTGAGTGCCGTGCCGCTAAGGCCCGCAGTGGTGCAACTACCCCCCGAGGGCTTGGTTCCAGAGAACGCTCCACCTGTGCTGTAGGTGTAGGTGGTCGTTCCGCCCGACGCGCTATCGGAAGTCAATACGCCGTCAATGGTGATTCGAGTGCGCGTACCAAGCGCCCGGGTCTGGCGAATCTGCATTCTTCTGCTGCCGCTGCATGCGCACGACTGGCTGCCGCCCAAAGTGAAATTGACGGTATTGTTGCCCTGGCACACCAGCGTCTCTGTCGCCGAGGTGAACAGGCTGGTTGTTTGCGTTTGCACCAGCGCGTTACATGCCGTGATGTTCTGGAAGCTTGTTGACGTGGTACTGGTGCTGGTGCTGGTCTGGATGGCGTCCGTCTTGACCACGGTCTGCGACAAGTTCCGGGTGCGCTGCTTGACACGTTTGAGCCCCGAGCCGCAGTCACAGTTGTTGCTGCCGCCGAGGACGCTGGTGTCGTCGCTGCAGACGATCTGCTGCAGTTCAACGCTGGGCGTGACGTCCTGCGTCTGGGTGCCCACGCCGTCAAGCGTGACGGTAGGCCGGCTTACGAAAACCGGCAGCGTGGTGGTCGTCACGTTGTCCTGGTTGCCGACCGTTCCGGTGGTGCTGACGTCTCTCGCTTCGGACGAGCTGTCGTTCCAGTACCCGTCCGTTGTCAGCAGCGCGAAGTTCTGCTGGCAGGAGTGGGTAATCGGATCCGTCGACATGCCGCTGTTGATCCCGGAAGTGACGTTTGCGTAATGCCGGCCGGCCCGCGACAGCGCTGCACGCAACGGTGTGCTGCCGTGGTCGGTCTGCGCGTACAGCAGGTTGTAGAAATTGACCTTCTGCCCGGAAGCGAACGTATCCAAAGGCAGATACCGGGTATTCAATACCGGGCTGCCGGGGTTGATGGTGATGAAGCCGACGCGATAACGGTCGTCGATCGGCAGGAAGGCCCGTCCGGTCGCGGTCTTCATCATCGACATGCGGGTGCGGTAATAGGTGAACCAGTTGGCGAAATTCTGCAGTTCCTCCGCATAGGTGCAGGAGGTCGTGCCGGCGCAATCGGGGCGGACCGCACTCGCACCCAGGGCGTAGCTTGCCGTCGTCGAAACGATGTCCACACGCTTGAAGCGACCGTAGCGCGGATAAATATAGGTGCTGGTATCGAATTTCTTACGGCATTTCGGGGTGGTGCTGTTTGCGGCATCCGACATTACCGCGGTATTCGCAGCATTGGACGTCGAATTGCAGTAGCGAAGCGATGCTGGAATCGTAAACGCACCCGTCGGCGTGGCCGAGAGCGTGCAATTGATCAGGTTGGCATCGCTGCAGTACTCGTGTGGCGTGATCGTGTAGTAATACGGCTTGCCGGTGTAGCGGACGATCTGGTAGCGGAACGTGGTCAATGCCGTGCCGGTTGAGTTGGGGAAGCCGCCGTCCGTCAGGCTGTTCTTCCAGTAGAGAAAGTACCCGGAGCCCACGTTATCGATGCCGTTACGCCGGCAGATGGAGGTAGTGGTTAGATTGGCGGCGGTCGGCGTAGCCGTATTGCAATAATAGATTTCCGGATACGTGGTCGTAAGGTTGTTCGTGGTTGCGTCCAGATAGGCATCCTTGCGCGCGGCCGTGGGCGGGCTGTTGCCGAGGCTGACACCGTTGCCGTCGACACCTGGTGCGTAGGTGATGTTGGGGTTGTAATAGATCTGGTTGAAATCGGTGCTGTAGTACGGCGGCTCGCCGAAGGTGGAGACGGGATTGGTGCCGGTGTCCGGACCACGGCAAGTGTTTGCAGCAACGAAGCAACTCGAGCTGTCGCAGGTCTTGCAGTTCTGTTTCAGGCCGCCGGCGCCGGGGCCGTCGTGGATGTTGTCGGGCATGTAGTCCCACATCATGCTGCCGGAGTCGTCCAGCGTGTACAGGAGGTTCGGCAGCACCGAGTCGGATGGCGAGTTCGCCAGCGGCACATCGGAGAGATCGGCGAGTTCGGCATGCGTCGGGCCAGATGCGACCGCGGCCAATCCGAATGCGACGATCGCTGTGCGAATCATCCTGCTGTTCAACATGTGGAACGCGTTCATGATCGACTCCCTGAGAGTAGTGCGTGTACGTACTGATCCATCAAACCTGGATCATGACGGAGACCTGGATGATGCTGATGGTGTTGCGCGGGCCGTCAACCCGGGTGGTAACACGATAAAAAAGCTGAGGAATGCCTTCGAACTGCGTCGAACCCACGGCCATGCTGCCGCCGGAGCTGGCGCCGGAAGTGGGGTAATACAGCGCGCATTCATTGCCGACGGCGTTGTAAGCGCCGGCTGTCGTGCACATTCTGTGGACGATGTAGCGCACCCTGTTCCCGGCGGCATCCGGCGCCAGATTGTTGATCTTGTAGGCATTGCCCCAACTGGCTTCGTTGAACCAGTCCGGCTCGCTCGCCGGGCGGGTCGCAAAGTAGCCGTTGTTGGAATCCGAGTTCTGCAGGGTCGCGCCGGCGCTGTTGGCGCCGAGCCAGGTGTAGGCAGCCGTGGTGCCGATGTCGCTGCCCTGGATGGTGGCCTGTTTGAACGCCATGTTGCCGGCGATGCCCAGGGTCGTGTCCATGGAACGGACCATTGCGACGCCGGCCAGTGTCATGGCGACCAGGACGATCAGCGAAATGAGCAGCACGACGCCGCGCTGCGCGCGTGCACTTGGGCGGACATTGGGGTAGCGGTTCTTTTTCATGGTTTTCATGCTCGCTCAGGGCTGCGTCCAGATCTGGTTGCGCAGCGGAACCAGGGTTTCGAAGATGCGATAGCGATAGCAGGTCCAGTCCACCGCCGCAGTCGTGAGGTAGGTGACATCGATCGAACCGCCGGCCCATCTGAGCCGCTTGGTGGGATCCGTGAGCGCTTTGGTCGGATCGGCCGGATCGTTGATGTCCCGGCAGATTCCGTCCGTGCCGGCTTTTTCGGGCGCCGCGCTGCGCGCCACGATGGCCATGCGCAATGCCAGCACGCGTGACCAGCCGTCCGCGGTGGTGGGTGCTGTGGTATCCCAGACGTCGACTTGTCCGTCCGCGGTGCCGGTGGTGTCCTTGCCGTACTCTGCCTGGAGCTGCACGACGCCTTCGGCGATGACGTCCGTTGCGCTGCTGGTGATGATGTTCCCGGCCGTCAGTTGCGCGGTGCCGGAATCCACCGCATAAGTAATGGCGGCTGGGGCCGCACCGATGGTGTAGAGGCGTCCGCCGCTCTGGGAGGTGTTATCCCAGGCATCGTAGGTGGCGCTCAGGTTGCCGGCGTTATAGTCGCCGGCGGTGCGATGGATTTCGCTCCTCTGTCCCGTTGCCGTTGGCAACACGGACACCTGGGCCAGGCTGCAAGTCCTGCCGACCTGTCCGGCAATGATCAGGTCGTTGACGTTGAATCCGTACCGGTTGTCGACCTGCAGGATGGTCGAGGTGGCAGCAATGCCGGCTACCAGTTTCGGCGGCGTCAGCAGCAGGTCGGAACTGCCATACACGAATGTAATGCTGTCGCCTGCGGACGAGACCTCATCCCCGATGCTGGCTGCCGCGAGCGTGAAGGAAAAGTTGCGGGTGTCCTGCAAGCCCTGAACCGTGCAGCCGAGCAATGGCGCATAGTTGACGCCGAAGCCGGCCATGCGCGCGTCCCGCTCGACAGCAATCAGCGCGAGGAGGCCGTTTTGCTGCGCGTCGCCGCCGCTGGTCGTTGTGCGCTTGATGCCCTCCGACACTTCGAATACCTGGAAGATGATGATCGTCCCCAGCAGCGAGATGACCATCGCCACCAGAATTTCGACCAGGCTGAATCCTCTGGAGACCGGTTTCATGTTGGATAGGCCGCTAGCAGCAGTTGATGGAAGTGATGGCCCGGAACTCATGGGGCGAAGGTCTGGGCGACAGGTTCGCCTCCTCCGGGTGCTGCCAGTAAATCGTCACGGTGACGGTGTTGCCGGCACCAATGTCTATCTGGGGCGGGTTATCCGTGGTGCCCGGCAGCGCGCGGTCCAGCCTTGCGCCCCACGCGGTCAGCACCGAGGGGTAGGTGCCGCCCGTATAGGCATAGCTGGCGAGGTTCGCGCGATTGACCCACATGTCGCCTATGACTTCGTTGGCCAGGAAACTGGCATCCATCCGGTACTTGGACTCGGCGACGGTTTTTACGGCGACCGTCTGCATCCCGACCACAGCCAGGATGCCGACCGAGAAAATCAGGATCCCGAGCAGCGCCTCGAGCAGCATGACGCCTTCCTGCGGGGATCGGGGTTGACGAAGCTTTTTCATTTTTCCTCCGGCTTGCCTTGATGTTATGGGCATGCCCGCGAATCGCCGCTGGCCACTGCAGGGTCACACATTTTTGAGCCGCCGCCGGTTGAAACGACCAGGCGCAGGCAGCGCAGCGTGCCGCCCGCGTCGTGCTTGCAGGTCCCGGCAGTGGTGTTGAAGACGTCCATCCGGCTGATCAGCGGGCTGGAATCGCTGTTCGGGATCCTCCAGCCCATACCGTTGAAGGTCATGCGGTCGGCATCGGCGTCGTCGGTGACCCAGTCGTTGTCGAGGTCGTTGATCACGACCGTTGCGGTTCCGCTGCCAACTCCGTCGGGGTGCTGTTCGACCTGTTCTCCGGTGGCCGGGAGCTGGATCGTCCAGCCGGTGCCGGGCCCCAGGATGATCTCGACCGCCGCATTGCGGCGGATTGCCTCCACGCGCGCCGTCTGGATGCCGTTCACCAGCGTCTCCGCGGTATTGCGGATTTCGGCGTTGCGCATGAACCCCTGATAAGCGGGAATCGCCATCACCGTGAGGATGCCGATCAGCGCAAAGCCGATCAGCAGCTCAATCAGGGTGACGCCGCGCTGCCTGGTCAGGCGAATCAGCATGTCCCGCTCTTGCGCTGAACCCAGCAATTGCCCGCGGGCGCATTCCAGCCGGTCGGCGGCGTGACGGTGCGTCGGGTATTGCTCTGGTCGATGCTCAGGACTGTAGGTGCGACGCCGCCCAGGCCGGTGGCGGTGAGGGTGTAGGTATTGGCGTCGGGAATGTTGCAGGCAAATGTGAAGTTCCCGGTTGCGGAGGGTGTCACCGCGATGGAACCGACATCGCATGCGCCGGTGTACGTCCGGTTGTCCTGATAGAACTGCTCCATCTTGACGCGATGTCCCGCAAGGGTTGCCGTGGCTTCGGTCAGCCGGCCGCGCAGCAGGTACTCGTTGTACGCCGGCAGCGCAATGGCCGCCAGGATGCCGACGATGGCCACCGTGATCATCAATTCGATGAGCGTGAATCCCGAATTGCCGCGCTGTGCCGCAAAGCCTTTTTTGACTGACGCTTGCATTTGCTTTTCTCCCTTTTGGGTTGAGTGAATGCTAGATATCGGCCGGTCGACCCGCAAATCCGCCCGACCAGAGGGGGTTTTTGCGGCACGAACGGCATCCGGATGGCATGTCATCGGACGGCAGGCACGTGCCGGTGCGCGCATTTATATAAGGAGCCGGTGTCAAACGCAATCAGAAAGATTCTTTAGAATCAGTGGACTGGTCCGATTTTCAGCTTAAAAAGTGGGCCTGGCGAGGCATTGCGACCGCCGTTTCAAAGCGAGGCATCCGAATCCGCAGGAAGGAAAGCCGGCTGCATTTGCCGGAAAGCTGGTTTTGATTCCAAATCCCCAAAAAATGAACTCGGCTTCGGACTCGTTATTGATTTCGCGGGGATTTATTGAGTTAGACAGAGTCCAATTCCCATCTTATAATTTCCGCCATGGAATCCATGCAATACACGCGGGACAACCTGGCCGACAAGCTGCGCGCACACGGCATTAACCCGACCCACCAGCGCATCGAGATTGCTTTCGCGTTGTTCTCGCGCCATGAGCACCTTTCGGCCGACCAGGTCATGGCGATCGTCAACGAGCGCCATTCCGAGACTTCCAAGGCAACGGTTTACAACACGCTGAACCTGTTCTTGGAGAAATTGCTCATCCGCGAAGTGATCGTGGATCCGAACAAGGTGTTTTACGATCCGAACACCGAGCCCCACTATCACATGTACGACCTGCAAAGCGGCAGGCTCACCGACATCAATGCCGCCGACATCAAGGTGACCGGCCTGCCTGAGCTGCCTCCCGGTGTGGTGACCGCAGGCATGGACATCATCATCCGCGTCCGCCCCGCCTAACCCCTAACCGCAAAGACGCGAAGGCGCAAAGGGGTCGCAAAGGAAAACCAGGCGAGGCCGAGAAATGTTGGTCAGATAAGGTTTTCCCGTGTTCGATCAGCAGGCCGACAACTGTGTCACGGATTTTCGCAATCTCTCCTTTCCTTCACAATTCTTGTCCTTGTTTTTCTTTGCGTTTCCTTCGCGTCTTTGCGCCTTTGCGGTTAAGGGTTTCGCAATTGATATATCAACGCCCGGTGAATTTCGCCGGGCGTTTTTCGTTGAATGCGGCCACGCCTTCCTTGAAGTCGCTGCTGGCAGCGGCTTCGCGCTGCAGGTCGCGCTCCAGGTCCAGTTGCTGCTCGAATGTGTTCGACGATGAGGCATAGATGGCGCGCTTGGTAAGTCCCAGCGCCCTGGTCGCCTGCCCGGCCAGTTGTTTCGCAAGCGCGCGTGCCTGATCCGCGAACTTTTCGTCGTCGTAGCATTTCCAGATCATTCCCCATTCCACCGCCTGCTCGGCGCTGATTTTCTCCGCCAGCATCGCCGCTGCCATCGCCCGCGCGGTGCCCACCAGTCGCGGCAATGTATAAGTGCCGCCGGCATCCGGGATCAGGCCAATGCGGCTGAACACCTGGATGAAGCTCGCCGATTTTGAGGCGATGACGATGTCGCCCGCCAGCGCAAGGTTGCATCCGGCGCCGGCCGCCACGCCATTCACTGCGCAGACCACCGGGATCGGCAGCGCATGCAGGCCTTTCAGGAATGGGTTGTAGTTCTTGTCCAGCGAATCGCCGACGTCCACCTTGGCCGCACCCGGATCCATCATGCGTTCCGAAAGGTCCTGACCCGCGCAGAAGCCCCGGCCCGCGCCGGTAATGAGCAGCGCGCGCACGCTTGCATCCGCTTTTACCTGCTTCATCGCCTCGCGCAACTCGTCGTGCATCTCCGTCGTGAAAGCATTCAGCTTGTCGGGCCGGTTCAGCGTGATCGTGGCGACTCCCTCGGAGATATCCAATAAAATAGCGTTGAAATTCACGGCAGTTTTCCTTTTCTCGTCTGGTTGCGCGTCCGCGCATTATAAATACGGAAGGATGGTCCATGGCCTACGAAAACATCATCGTCGAAACCCGCGGCAAGGTCGGCTTCATCACGCTCAACCGGCCCAAGGCGCTGAATGCCTTGTCGCCGGCGCTGATGCGGGAGCTGTCCGCAGCTCTCGACGTGTTCGAGGCCGACGACGCCATCGGCTGCATGGTCGTGACGGGCAGCGAGAAGGCCTTTGCCGCGGGCGCCGATATCAAGGAAATGAAAGAGAAGTCCTACATGGACGTCTACAAGGAGGACTTCATCACTGCCGAATGGGAGCGCATCAATCGCTGCCGCAAGCCGGTGATCGCCGCGGTGGCCGGCTTCGCGCTCGGCGGCGGTTGCGAACTGGCGATGATGTGCGATTTCATCATTGCCGCGGACAACGCAAAATTCGGCCAGCCGGAGATCAACCTCGGCATCATTCCCGGCGCGGGCGGCACGCAGCGGCTGCCACGTTTCGTCGGCAAGTCGAAAGCGATGGAAATGGTCCTGCTCGGCCAGGCCCGGATGATGGACGCCGCGGAAGCGGAGCGCGTCGGCCTCGTCAGCCGCGTGGTGCCTGCCGCCGACCTGATCGGCGAAGTCATGAAGGTTGCCGAAAAGATCTGCGAACTGTCTCTGCCGGTGGTGATGATGGCCAAGGAATCGGTCAATCGCGCATTCGAGACCACGCTCTCCGAAGGCGTGCGCTTCGAGCGCCGGCTGTTCCACTCCGGCTTCGCCATCGAAGATCAGAAGGAGGGCATGGCGGCCTTCATCGAAAAGCGCAAGCCGGCTTTCAAGAACCGCTAAGGCCTCAATCTCAACGCGGAGGCGCAGAGGACGCAAAGGTCGCAGAGAAAAGGTAGGGTGTCCGCTGATCCGCGATCAATGCACCGATATCTGCCGACGGGGCGATTGGCCCCGAATCCATTGCAGTATTTCTTTCTCTTGCCGTTCTTTGCGCTCTCCGCGTCCTCTGCGCTTCTGCGTTGGGTGTAAGGTGTGGCAGCCTAGGTTGTGGCCCACGGGCCGCCGGCCTTATAATGCGCGCCCACGCCGCTGTAGCTCAGTTGGTAGAGCAGCGCATTCGTAATGCGAAGGTCGCCAGTTCGACTCCGGCCAGCGGCACCAATTCCCGGGCAGAACCCATAAAAGCCCGCTTAGAGTCCTCCAGGCAATATCCGGTGAAAAAAATCCTGTTCGCACCGTTGCTGATGTTCTCCGCCGTCGCGTTCGCGGAGGAGGACGGCAACGAACTGCTTGCCTACATGCAGCGCGCGGATTCGCGCGATGTTGCCATGGCCTATGTCGACGCGGCGCGCAAGGAATGGGATGGAACGCTGTTCTGCATTGCGGGCGGCGATCCGCAAAAGCTGGCCTTCGAAGCCGTTCGCCAGTACCTGGAGTCCCACCCCGACCAGATGTTCCGGCCGCGGCGCTATCTGATCATCCAGGGCCTGCGCGCCGGCTATCCCTGCAAGCCCTGAAGTCCGCCGTCATAACGCCGTAGATGCGTGTGAGTCAAAACCCCCCCGGTTTTTGGCTTGGCAACGCGCTGATTCTTCCCTTCCCGCCGACTTGCCTCCCGTCTTGAGCCCGGATTTTCCGTTTCATCCCTAGCGATAGACCAGCACCGGGATGGCGGTGTGGGTCAGGACCCTGGCGGTTTCACTGCCCAGCAGAAGCGCAGAAAGACCCCGGCGGCCGTGCGATGCCATGAAAATCAGGTCGCAATCCTTGTTGTTGGCCGCCTCGATAATGGCTTCCCAGGGATGGTCGTTGGTCAGGAGCAGGGTGTCGCAGTCGACACCGGCCGCCCGTGCCTGGCTCTGGACGGTATCTACCAGCTTCTGACCCCGCACCATCGCATCCCGCTCGAACTGCTCGGCTAGCACGTCGCTCGGCCCGGCTTCCGTATAGATCAGGTACGACGTGGCGGGGATGGCGTGGAAGCCGACCACGCTCGCCCCCGCGAACTTCGCGAAATCAATGCCCTTCTGGACTGCCGATTCGCATAGCGCCGAACCATTGGTCGGCAGCAGGATTCTCCGGTACATGGTGCGCCTCCTCTCCTCGTGAACGTCTGCGTTGGAACCGCTTTTATAGCCTCTTTTCCGTTCGCCGGTGGCAACTGTCGGATAATTGTCGCGCCGATCGCGCCCGGGAGCGAGCCTGGCCTGGCGCGACTGTGACAGTGTGGTCCATAACGCTGCATCGTCCTTAAGGCGTGAACGTCCGGAACGCGGTAACGTCCAGAAGTCGGCGCCGACCCTAACAACCTGTAACCCGAACAACAATCGCAATGAAAATCACTGACATCAGGATCCACGTACTGAAGAGCCTGCTGGCCGAGCCGTTCGCTTTCTCGCAGGGGTGGGTGCGCCAGCGCTCCGCCACCATCATCGAGGTGATCACCGACGCCGGCATCACCGGCTGGGGCGAGGCTTTCGCGCAGGGGTTGGAGCCGCCGGAAATCGCTGCCACGGTGATCGACAAGGCGCTTCGGCCGCTGGTCACGGGCGCCGATCCCCTCGACACCGAAGTGCTGTGGCATCGGATGTACCACATGACCCGCGACTACGGCCGCAAAGGCTCCGTGATATCGGGCATCAGCGCCGTCGACATGGCGCTGTGGGACATTGCGGGCAAGTATCACGAAGTGCCCGTGTACCGCCTGCTGGGCGGCGCCTTCCGCACCAGGGTGCAGCCCTATGCAACGGGCTTCTATCGCGTGAAAGGCCAGGGTGAGGCCAAGCGCCTCGGCGAAGAGGCGATCCGCCATTTCGAAGCGGGCTTCTCGATCATGAAAGTGAAGCTCGGCTACGGCGTCGACGACGACATTGCCTGCATGGCGGAGATCGGCCGCGCCATTCAGGGCAAACCCATTACGCTGATGGTCGACACCAATCACGCCTATGGCCGCGCCGAGGCGCTGCGGCTCGGCCGCGCGCTCGAGCAGTACAACCTGCGCTGGTATGAGGAACCGGTGGTACCCGAAGACATCGCGGGTTACACCGAGATGCGGCAGAAGCTCTCCATGCCCATCGCGGGTGGGGAGAACGAACACACGCTGTTCGGATTCCGCGAGCTCCTCGGCGCCGGCGCGGTCGACGTCGCGCAACCGGATCTCGGCTCCTGCGGCGGCATCTCGGCAGGCCGGCACATCATCGCCCTCGCGCAGTCGCATGGCGTGCAAGTCAATCCCCACGTATGGGGATCCGCGATCGCGCAGGCCGCATCCCTGCAACTCCTGGCGGCGGTACCCGTCGCGCACCATTCGCTGTTCGCGCAGGAGCCGATCCTGGAGTACGACCGCTCCTCGCATCCTTTCCGCCTGCACCTGATCACAAAACCGATCGAGCAGGTCGGCGGCTGGGTCGAGATTCCCTCCGGTCCCGGGTTGGGGGTGGAGGTGGAGCGGTCGGTGCTGGAGAAGTATCGGACGTAGGGGCCGGACTATAATCGGGACGGATCGATATAGTTAGCAGGTAGAAAAAGCAGGGCCGAGGTTCACCCTCCGAGTATTCCGGGCTATCGCCCATCACGCAGGGGGCCGCGGGCCGAGTGGACGTCAACGGCGTTTAATGCGTTGAGGCTGTAGATTTAGCCCTTTTTCGAGCAGGCTCTTTCGTCCGCTTGCTCTTGCAAGCGGTGAAGTGAAACCGGTTCGATGGTTATTCGACTGTAGAGCTTCAGCAGCCGCGCTTGCTTGCGTGATTTATCGAGGCGTTCCTGCCCCTTTTGCCTTTCTCACTGCGCATAGCCGTGATGCGCTAGCTTTTCGATGTTGTGCACCATGCATTAGAGCTTCCACTGCGTATCGACTTTGTGTCGCCCGCGTAGCGTGAAGCGGTTGAGGCCCTTGTTGTAGCGGATGTTGGCGAACACCGGCTCCACGGTGCCGAGGCGCTGTCCATAGAGCCGGCGGCCCGCTTCGCTGTCGAGCTTACGTTTCATCCTGTCGGTGTGGGACTCGGGCCTATAGGTCTTGCCGGTAAAGAACACCACTTGGCGCACCGGGGTGCGTTGCGGGTGGCGCAGGCACCGATCTCTCAAGGGACACGGTCCGCAGACCCGGTGGGCTCCGGTGAACTTCACGGCTTCTCGGCCCTGGATCACCACCGCACTGCCGTTCTGATACAGAAATTCTCCGGCTGGGCAGATGCAAACCTTGTCTTCCTCGTCGTAGTGGAAGTCCTTCGGCCCGAACAAGCGCGTCTTCTTCCCGCCGGGGGCCTTGTAGTAGAGCGGATCGGGTTTGGCCTTGTGCTTGATTTGTTCCGCGAAGCGCTCGTCGCGCTTTCGCATGCCGTTGTCGGCAATCAGTGCATCGACGTTCAAATCGGTCAAGGCCTTGAGGTTCTCCTTGCTGTGGTAACCCGCATCGGCGGTCACGAGCGAGTCTTCTTCGATCAGGTCGCGCATGGCCTCGACCACGGGAATGAGCAGCGCCTGCTCCGAGCCCGTGCCATGGGCTTGCGCTTCGACGATGACCTGGCACAGCCCATCGACCGCCGCCACCCCGGTGTAGCCCTGGATGACGCCTTTGTCGGTGGCCATCTTGGCCGACTCGTTGTCGGTGCGGTTGCTCTTGCGGATCTTCCCCTTCGCCCCGCGCCGGTCTTCGGGATTGTCTTTGAGCCATTCACGCAGTTGGGCGGCATCCTGTTTGAGCCGTTCGATGCGTTCGCTTTCTTTCTCGGCTAAGTTTGGCTCAAGGGCCTGGTTATCGGCCTCGCGGTGGCGATCGAGCATCTTCTTCACCTCAGCTTCGATCTTGTCGGCCTGGCGCATGAACTCGGCCCGGGTGCCGCTCTTCGCCTTGGCGGCGTTGGCGGGCAGCTCCACCCCGTCGATGGCGAACATCTCGCGCCCGATCAGGCCCTGGGCATCGCACAGGAACAACACCTGGGTGAACAGGTTGGCGATCTCGTCTTTGAGTTCCCGGATGAACGAGGCCACGGTGGTGAAGTGCGGGGCGCTGTCCCCGGACAGGGCCATGAACACGATGTTCTCGCGGCAGGCTTGCGCAATGTCCCGGCTCCTGATGATTCCCCGCGAGTAGGCAAACAGGATAACCTTGAGCATCACGCTCGGCGCATAAGCTGGGGCACCAGATTCATCATTCTTAAAACGCTCGTCCAGCACGCGCAGATCGAGCTCGTGATCTATCAGGTGACTCAATGCATGTTCGAAGGTGCCGGGGTGCAACTAGGCGCAAAGATCGACGGGAAGTAGTTTCAGACCAGTGTCGATTCGTTTGTAGCGCGCCATCGTTCGATTCTCTCCGCAAAATCTCGTTGTCGGGATATTGCAGGATGCCAATGACAGGAGCAATATCTTGCGATGATTTTTCTACAACTTCGTTAGGCTATTACTCGGCCCTCGTACCCTGCGTGATGGACGACAGTCCGGAATACTCGTAAGGGTAGCCCTCGGCCCCGTTTTTCTCAGCACTCAGTACACAGCATCCAGTACCGTTGCCTGCTGCAACGAGTCACCAACAACGAGCCACCAGCCACTTTCGTTATGAGTGAAGAACGCAGCTTCGAGCGCATAACAAAAACGGACCTCAAGAAGCTCGCGCGCATCGCGCGTGCCGAGCGCGCGGAGTTCTTCGATCGTCATCCTGAATGGGCGCTGTTGTATCGCAAGCGTCTGGTCTGCTCGGTGCTGTGCCGTGACGCCGCGCTGCATTTCGTCAACGGCGTCACCGGCATCGAGCAGTTCCAGGTGTGGTCCTTCTATGCCGCGCATGCCGAGGCAGCGTTTCCGTTCCAGCACATGGGCAAGGTGGATTTCGGCCCGTCCCGGTTTGGACGCGATCCGAATACGGAAGCCTACAAGGGCAGGCGCGTCGAATTGACCGGGCGCTCCCTCGATTGCCGGCCGAGCGACGATCCCATAGTCGTGATCCAGCAGTATCTCAAGGAAGGCGATACGCCTTCTGCGCGCGAACTGCGCGACAAGGCCGTGGTGTTGCTGGAGCCGGACAATTTCCTGGGTTACGTGGCGTGGCCTTCGCTGGTGATGTCCGCCGTCCACTAAAGCGTTTCCTGCAATACACGTCCACCACAGAGGCACAGAGAAAAACTTGAAGGAAGTCAAAAACAGAGAAAAATATACGGCGCGTCACTGTCCGACTACGGAAATGTCATGGAAGGAAGTCCGCCAACCGCGGCGGCCAGAACCATCCAGGTTTCCCAGTTTTTCTCTGCGCCTCTGTAGCCTCTGTGGTGAACGAGGTGTGGGTGCAGCGTTTTGGAAGTGTTTTCGGAAGCAGAAATGAGGCGGCCCCATCGGCGGGAGTTTTGTGATTCCCCCCGATGAGGCCGTCTTCTTGTTTTGAACCTGGCGGCAGGGAGGTAGGCAGGTTATGCCATTCCAGGTCGTCGGTTCCTCCTCCCCCAGCGTGTCGCCAGAGTTCCTTCTGCTGCTGCTGCGGTGCCTCGGCCCCGGCATGTTCCTCCGGCCTTTTGGGGGCCGGGCGCCAGTTCGGAATTGCATGGCAGGCGGCTAAGAGCGGCGAAGGTTAATGTCCTCCCCCGCCCGACGTCAATCTTGCAGTGCGGTAAGACCTAGAAAGCAGAGAAAAGAGGAAAGACAAGGGAACACGCACATCACTGGGGGGGGCGTGAATCTGGGCAGGAAGGGCCCAGAAAAGTGAGCGCAAAGACTTAAGTTTGGGATCGAGTGCCGAACTCTTAGCGGGCACTGGGTTGGGATTCCAGCTTCTTCGTTCCTCTGGTCTCGCGGCTGGTCACCGTCACGCCTCACCAAGTTCGTCGCGATGTAAGTGACTACCCACGGAATCCCGGCCTCTGATAGTCATCATCGTTTCAATAATTAGAACAAGAATCGTTATTATCAAATTACTGAATTAAAGAAGTTGTTATTTAATAAATCAGTAAATTTTTATTTTAAGACAAATCTAAAATCGATAAATCTGACTGACTAAAAACCAAACGGCACACCGCTTTCGCGTTGCGCCGTTCGATTTGGAACCGATCAGCCGTGAGTCACAAGAAGCCGCTGGGAACCTTGATATTACGAGCGACCGGCTTCGTTCACGCTCTTCGCGCCTGCCGAGACGGCGATTTGGGTATCACCCTTCAAGACGTCACGACCGGAGTCGGCCACATTGGCCGGTTGGCTCACGACCGGAGCGCCCTGCATCTTGACGGCGGCTACGCTGGCACGGCCGTAGACGTTGGAGACATGGTCGATGTATGCAGCCTTGACACCGGTTTCAGCAAAGGCGCCGGTGGTAGCGATGGCAAAGCCGGCAGCGACGATAATTTTGGTAACGTTCATGTTAAATTCCTTCCAATTTAGAATAAGTGCTCGTTTTGCGACGCCCTTCCGTTTCCGGATCGGGTGGGGCGAAAACCCTTTCGTCCCTCGCATGGATTGCATTAAACAGGATTGGCGCATCGCACAATAGACCGGTGACGGTCATATCTTCTATTCGATAATGGAATGAAAGAAGGCTTTCGCCAGCCTTGTAATGGGATATACGAGGTAAATTGGGGTGGATGCCCGCCACGCAACGATCATCGCGATCATGGGCTGGGGAGAAGGATAAAGCCTTGAATCTAGAACCTTTCAAAAATGAATTGCTACTTGTCTGACAGCGCGATTTCGACTTCGTGCTTGTAGCCGTCCAGTGACTTTTCGTTGATTCCAAACACGTCCGACACAAAGGCTCCGCCTTTTTCCCATTCGTAGCAGTTGGACTCGCCGGCATGCTGGCTGTAGAGGTATTCCGCCGCCAGGCCGACGGCGATGAGCCGGGTGCTGTTCTGCCTGAACTCCTTCCGGTCCAGGACTTCATAGTCGTGGTGGTGGAGGATGGCCGCGGCGCTTTCTTCGGGCAGCATCCAGCTCGTCGCAAGCTGGTTGCCGACCCGCGCATGGTCCATCTTGAACAGGGCCTGCTCGACCTGCGTAAAGGGCCGCGTGGCGGTCGCCAGGTCGTCGGCAAGGAAATCCGCGTACTTCTGGAACTTGCGCATCATCAGCGGGATCCCGCAGTCGCGGAACAGGGCAAAGGTATAGACCTCGTCGCGATCCAGTCCGGCCAGGGGTTTGGCCAGGCGCGCGGCGACCTGCGCGATGCCTGAGGATTTTTCCCAGTATTGGTCGAGGTCGTCGCTGGACTCGGGAAATGCCATGCGCAGCAGAGAACCGGTCACGATCTGCGTGACATTGCGCAGGCCCAGCAGCGAGACGGCCTGCTGCACCGAGGTTGCCTTGATGCGCAGCCCGAAGAAGGACGAGTTCACCGTCTTCAGCATCGCCGCCGCCAGCCCCACGTCGCTGCTGATCAGCTCGCCGATCTTTCTGAAGTCGGGATCGTCCTGGCGCATTTCCCTCAGCAGGCGGGTGAGGACTGCCGGGCAGGGCGGAATGCCCAGTTCCCGAACGATGCGTTCGGCCTCGTCGTCTAAGAGTTCGTTGCTTTGTTCCACTGTGTCGATCCCCGGGTTGATGGGCTTACCCGTTGCGGGGCGCGTCCCTGAGCTAACGGCAATCGAGGGGGCGGCCTTGAGTGCCCCCGCCGATGGAATACGATGGCATTGCGGCACGCAGAACTGGGCGGCGCCAATCCAGTCCAAACCCTGATCCTGGAGGAGAAAACAATGAGCATGACTCTGGCCGGACGGATTTTCCCGCGCGGCTCCCTTCGCGGCACCTCCTCAAGGGGCGCGACTCGAATCTTTGCAACCCTGATGGGCATGGGCGCCGCCCGGGCTGATGACGTAAAAATCCTCGCGCCGGGTGCCATTACTTTCAAAGCCGACGCCAATGTCCCCGGCATTGCGATCGCCGTGATCGACGGCAATCCCAAGGAAGGCGCGTACACCGTGCGAGCGAAGTTTTCCCAGAATGTGAAAATCCCCGTGCACTTCCATCCCGACACGCGCGTCGTCACCGTGATCTCGGGCACGTATTACTTCGGCGCCGGCGACAAGTACGACGAAGGCACGATCAAGGACTACGGCGCCGGCCCCGGTACTGTTATCGTCGTCCCCGCCAACACCGCCAACACCGCCAACACCGCCAACACCGCCAACACCGGATCCGCCGAAGACGGCGCCATCGTCCAGGAGTCGGAGGTGGGGCCGACGGGGATTGCGCTCACGGGGAAATAGCCGTGACGAACATAACGGTTGTGACGGCGTGACGAGGTAAGGGCCAGGAGGAAGAGCAAAGATGAAAGCAGATATCCAGACCCTAAGGTCGCGTTTCGTACTTCGAATTTTTACTCTGTCACGAACGTCACGTCGTCACGTCGTCACGGGTTTCATGCTCGCCTGCCTGATGCCGTTGCTCGCGACCGCACAGCAATCGGACCAGATGGCAGGACGGCATGAAACCGTCATCGCCGGTGACTACTTCGGCGTGGGCAGCAATCTCACACCGGGCGCGGCGGTAGAGGGCGATGCGTTCATCGCTGGCGGCCAGGTGCTGCTGCAGACGCCCGTGGCGGGCGATGCGGTGTTGTCCGGTGGCAGCGTGTCCATCTCCGCGCCGGTCGGTGACGATCTATACGCAACCGGCGGCAGCGTGCTGCTGGAATCCACGGTCAATGGCAATGCGCGACTGGCGGGCGGCCACGTCGGGATAGCAAAGACAGCCAACGTCATCGGCAAGGCGACCATCGCCGGCCGTTCCGTGGAGATCCTCGGAAAAGTCGGGCAGCAACTCGCGGTGTTCGGCGACAAGGTGCTGATCGACGGCCAGGTTGCCGGCAACGTCACCGTCGCGTCGCGCAGCCTCGAGGTCGGGCCGAATGCGCGCATTGCCGGCAAGCTGACCTACCGTGGTCCCGCCGAGGCGGTGGTGAATCCCGGTGCGGTGATCGGCGGCGGCATCAATCACGCCGACTCAGAACTCGACCGCGACTTCCAGCCGATGTCGAGCTTCGCCGGCTGGGCCATCGCGATCGCTTTCACCCTCGGCCTTTTCTTCCTGGGCATGATCGGCATCCTGTTCGGGCCCGTCGCGACTTCCAGGGTGGGGCAACTGGTGCGCTCCCGCCAGTTCGCCTGCCTTGGCATCGGCCTGGCCATGATCCTTGGCGTGCCGCTGGCGGCGCTGGTGCTGATGCTGACCGTGGTCGGCTTCCCGCTGGCCTTCGTCCTGGGCATGCTCTGGCCGGTGATGCTGGTCTTCGGTTACCTCATGGGCGTGATGTCCGTCACCGACGCCATTGTCGGCGCCAGGCCGAAGAAACTGCCCGGCAACGGCCTGCGCATTTTCCTGCTCGCTTTGGGATTGGCCGGAATGCTGGCATTCTGCTCGGTGCCGGTGATCGGCTGGGTGCTGGGTGCGGTGCTCACCATCGCCGGCGTGGGCGCGATGACAATCCACGCCTTCGGCGGGCGCGCCTATGTGCTGCGGCCGCAGGAAGATGAAGTGGGATCTCGTCGCGAGCCGACGTTCAGATTCTGACAACAAGCCGGGAAAAGATAAAAATGCAAAGAAGTTTGCGGGGTGGAAAGACGTGCGCGCTGATTGCGGTTATCGTGGCGGCAGGCTTGATGGGCGGATGTGCGGTGCAAAAGGCCGCGAAGCCGGCCGGCGGGATGACCATCGAAGAGGACGTGGGCCGGGTCATCAAGCTCGCCGACGGCAGCACCTGCACCGAGCCGGCGAACCTGGGCGAAGCGCGCCAGTTGCCGGGGGCGCAGCAGGTAAAGGCGCTGTTCGACTCCGAAGCCGATCTCAAGGAAGTGATAAAGCAGGCGAACAAGCTAAAGGCCACCGACACGGAAGTCGAAGCGGCGTTCTTCGACGTCTGCCGTGCCTACTCGAAGGGCGAGATCACGAAAGAAGCTTTCGGGAAGGATCGCAGCATCTACCTGGAGTTGCGCCAGGCACTTCTCATGCAGGGCATCAAGGCCTGGGTGGACAAGAAGGACGGCATCAAGGATGCAGGCAAGGTCTGCATGGCGGTTGTCGCCGGCGACACCGCAAATTCGAAGAACACCGCCCGCTGGGTGCCGGAAGCGACCACCGTGGATGACTGCGCGCTGTTTGCGCACAAGGCAGGCGCCGGCGACGTGCTGCTGGGCTGCACCGAAGGCCAGTGGAAAAACCATTGGGCGAAAAAAATCGTCGGTACCGGCCCGCTCGGTGCCAAAAGCCGGGGGCAGATGGTGAGGGATACGAGCGCGGTGCCGGATCCGAATTGCGGTTGGCTCTAGCCTGGCGGAGGGGAAAGCGTCGCTGCGAGCGGCACACACCCCTACGGGTGCATGTGAGTGTCAAGTCGGGCTGTACTTGCTTGCGCCGTATCGGGCCGAGGTCCGAGGGCCGAGTGAAAGTCAAAAGTAGTTAGAGCCCTAACGCGTCTACTCGGCCCTCGAACCTCGGCCCTGCCTTTAAATTTCCCGCCGCGACGGGCTCCGGCAGATTGCCGCGATCGACGTTGGCCTTGATGCGCCTGGCGAGGCAGGATCTACCCAGCCCTTACGTTTACCTTTAACCTCTCCGCTTTACCCTGCTACCTAATAACTACAAGAGAGGCAACATGTTTCAATTTATCAATAGCCTATCCAATTTCTTCTTGCTGCGCGCCGCTCCTTCGGGTCCCCAGGACGTCGCCGGCACGATCACCGTAGATGAAGCGCTGAAAGCCGAAGAGGCCCGCTTCAAGGCGCAGATGGGCGCCGACGGCGCGGCGATGAACAAGCTGTTCGGCGACGACCTCGTCTACATCCACTCCAGCACCGTGCAGGACACCAAGAAGAGCTTCATCGAGTCCATCACCTCCGGAAATGTGAAGTACCGCTCCATGCACCAGGGCGAATCGAATGTCCGCACCTATGGCGGCGTCGCCATCGTCAGCGGCGCAGCCAGGTTCGAAGTGACCGTCAAAGGCGAGAACCGCACCCTGGACCTGCTCTACCACGCCATCTGGGCGAAACGCGCGGCAGGCGTGCAGTTCATTTCGTGGCAGGCGACGAAAAAGGCGTGAGCCTTTTTCGGGGTGGATAGTGGCTGGTGGCTCGTGGTAAGTGAATGAGTCCGGATCTGCCTTCCGCCGTTTTCTCAGCACGCAGCACCCAGCACGCAGCACTGCCCTTACGGCATTCAAATCGGCCTCATCGGCCGATTTTTCAGTGGCTGGCGGTTAGTGGCTGGCGGGTAGTGAAAAACGAAAGCAGGGCCGCGGGCGGGGTGAAAGGCCAGGCGCGCCCAGGCGATTACGCTCTTACCCGAACCGCGGTCCGCGTACCTCGGCGCTATCGGCGGCCGCTCAGAATTTAAACTGCAGGCCGGGCGACATCAGATCGATATCGCTGTTACGTTTGCCATGCGGATGGGGAATGCCATCTTAACGAAGGCTGGTCCCCTTCCTTGAAGCCGGCTCCGGATTCGGCTAAAGTAAGGAATCCTTACTTTCTCCATGGAGCGAAATCTATGCTTGCCAAGCTCACCTCCAAGAATCAGCTCACGCTGCCCAAGAGCGTGATCAACGCCGTCGGGGCCGTCGAGTACTTCGAAGTGCAGGCCAAGGGAGGCCAGATCATCCTGACTCCGGTGCGCATCCAGCGGGCCGACTCCGTACGGGCCAAGCTGGCGGAACTCGACATCACCGAGCAGGATGTCGCCGACGCCGTATCCTGGGCACGCCAGCCAAAACGCCGCTCGAGGTGAAACGCGCGCCGCGCGTCGTGCTCGACACGAACGTCCTGCTCTCGGCGCTGGTCTTCACGCACGGCCGGGCGCCTGCGGTGCGCGAAGCCTGGCAGGCGGGGCGCTGCGAGCCGCTCGTTTCGAAGGCGACGGTGGATGAACTGATCCGCGTGCTCGGATATCCGAAGTTCAAGCTTGTTGCCGACGAACAGCGCGATCTCCTCGCCGACTACCTGCCTTATTGCCGGACCGTGGCTATCCCGGTGAAGCTGCCCAGGACGCCTCCGTGCCGGAATCCCTTTGACCTGCCATTTCTGCAACTCGCAAAGGCCGGCAAGGCTGATTTCCTCGTCACGGGGGATCGGGATCTCCTCGACATCAAAAGCAGGCTCATTTGTCCAATTGTCACCCTCGAAGCATTCCTGGCCGCTCTGCCGCTTAGCTGATACCGATCGCAGCGCGTCGCGCTGCGCACGAAGTCCGCGCCGTAACGACTTGTTTGCTCGAAATCCTTTTCCGTTTTTTCAATGCGCCCGCCGCAGGTTCGCCTGATTTTCCCGCAGGTGTCGTCGAAGTATTTTCTTCTCGATGCCGTCACCCATTGGCGACAGTAGCGACGACCCTTGATACGATGACGACACACGCAAGATTGCAGCGACATAACAAAAAAGAACCGTCCCAACGGCTTTGAACATCCAGCAGCGGCGCCTCCTCGCGCTCGTCGACTACACCCAGCAATCGCTGCGCACGCGCAGCCGGGTGGTTTCGAATGTTGCCGACCACGGCAGCTTCCTGCTGTTCGATCACCAGGCGCTCTCCATCGATGGCCTGCGCCTCAACCATGGCGGGCCCGACGGCGACGACGAAATCTGGCTGTCGGTGCCGCGTCCGGAAGGCCCCGCTGTTCCTCCGCAGGCTGAAAGCCCCTGGCTTGCTCCCTGGTTGAACGTCGGCATCGCGATGCTGGCCGCACCCGAACTCGCATCCGAAATCGCCGGCGCGGACCTGATCGCCGCCGGAACGCATCGTGATGCCGCCATGCGGGCTACCAGCCTGGCGCAAGCGGCTGATCCGGTCGTGGAAGCCCGGGCCCGGGTGCGCCTCGCCGAGTACGGGTTTCGCGCCGAGGTCGAAGCCCAGCACGCCCGCTACATCGACACGGTGTGGCGGCCCTGGGCCGAGTCGGAGCGCAAGCGCCGGCGCCTTGCGCAGCTCTACGTCAAGCTGTTCACCTTGCGCCAGGAACTCGCGGGTGCCCTGACGGAAGGCCAGCTCGAACTGGTCTGGGGCATGGGCCTGGGTGTGGCCCGCAGGTCGGGCGCCGGATACGGCTATCCGCTGATCACGCGACTGGTCGACCTGAGCTTCGATCCCGAGACCCAGGCCGCCGAAGTGCGTCCGCGCGACATCGACCCGCGCCTGGAACTGGAATTGTTCGCGCAGGCCGACAAACCCGGCATCGCGGAAGCGGAAAAGGCCGCCGAGGATTTCCTTGCCCAGGCCGCCGATTCTCTTTCGCCGTTCGAGCCGGCGAGCTATGAACGGCTGCTCGCCATTGCCCGCGGCGTTCTCGGCGCTTCACCAATCCCTGGTGCTTCGGCGCCGCAATCGCCGCCGGCTGAAGCGGATGAACCGCTACGCATCAGCAATGCCTGGGTCCTGTTCGCCCGGCCGCGCAGCGCCGGCATCGCGCTGCAGGACCTCGAACGTTTCCGCGAGGTCCTGAGCCGCCTCGATGACGAGGCGCTGCTGCCCGGGGCGGTCGCGGCTTTGGTGACCGAGCCCGCCGATTCCAGTGCGCCCGTCGAGCTTCCCCGGTATCGCGGCGTCAGCGCGGCTTACCACGAACGCGTGCGGGCCGCAGCGGCCCCGGCGCAGGACCTGTTTTTCCCGAAGCCCTTCAACGACGAACAGGCGCACATCGTCCAGTTGCTGGAAACCTCCGACGGCGTGGTGGTGCAGGGGCCGCCGGGAACTGGCAAGACGCACACCATCGCCAACATCATCTGCCACTGGCTGGCCAACGGCCGCCGGGTGCTGGTCACCTCCATGCGTGATCCGGCCCTGGAAGTGCTGCGCGACCAGTTACCCGCGGACATCCGGCCGCTGGCGATCTCCATGCTGGCGGTGGGCGAGGACGGGGCAAACCAGTTCGAGCGCTCCATCCAGAAAATCGCCACCGAAGTGCAAAGCCTCGACCGCCAGGCCCTGGGCCGCGAAACCGGCAAGGTGCTGGAGTCCATCGAAGCTTTCCACGGGCGCCTGAAGCGCATCGATACCGACCTCTGGCGCTGGGCCAAACTCAATCTGTCGCGCATCGACCTCGAGGGCGAGAGCATCAATCCCCAGGACGCCGCGGCCGAAGTGGTGCAGCAGGCCGGGAACTACGAATGGATTCCCGATGCGCTCGGTGTCGGGCCGCAATACGCACCGCAGTTCAGTGCCGACGATCTCGCGCGCCTGCGCGAAGCGCGCTTCCAGCTCGGGCCCGAGATCGCGTACGCCGGCTGTGTCCTTCCCGATGCGGGCGCATTCCCGGATGCCGTTCGCCTGGTGCAGGCGCATGACGAGCTGCGCCGCTTCACCCGGCTCATTGAAGAGGCGCGCGCCATCGATTTTCCGGCGATGGCGGGATCCGGAGCCGAAGCCGTCACGCAGGCGCGGGACCTGGCCACGCAGATCGCCCGCCTCAAGGCGCTGCGCACGGACATCGCCGAAGCCCGGTTGCCCTGGAACGAAGAAGCCGTCGCGCGCATGAAGCGTCGCGAGCCCGCACAACTGTTCGATGTCTTCGAGGCCCTGGCCGCGGAGATCGAACAGGCCGGCACGCTGCGTGTGCAGGGGCTCACGCGGCCGATCCTCCTGTCCGACGCGGCGGAGAACGATGCGCCGTTCCTGCATGCGGTGGACAAACTGGCCAGCGGGCGCCGCGCCTTCGGCCTGTCGTCCCTGTTCGGCAAGTCGGCGACGCAGGAGCGCCTCGACAGGGTACGCATTGCCGGGGCGCCGCCGCTCATTACCGCCGACTGGCACCTGGTCCGCACGCATCTCGCGCGACTCAGAAAAAGGCGCGAGCTCACCGCGCGCTGGAATGCGATCGCGCCGGAACTTGGTTTCCAGACCGTGCTGGCCGCCGACGCGATCGGGCGGCTGTCGGCCGATTCGCAGGTCGTCCTCTATGGCAAGCTGCGCGCGCTCTCGATGGAAGAATCCGCGCTGTCGGCGAATGCGCTGCGCTTGTTCCCCGCCTGGCAGCGGGCCGCCGTGGCCGGGCAGGATCCCGCTGCGCTCCTCGAACTGGAAAACGTCCTCGCCCATCACCTCAACAAGTCCCAGCTCGGTGAAGTCTCCGGTGTGCTGGAAGGGCTGCGCGATGCGCTGGAGGGCAGGCGCGGCGCAATTGTCGACCGCATGCGCGATTTCGTTGCCCGCAGCCTCGGCAGCCCGGCGCTCGACGAAGCGGCGCTGCTTACGCAATGGTCCGTGCTGATGGCGGAACTGGCCCGCCTGCAGGCTCTGGCGACGCCGCTGAAGATCATCGCTTCGGTCACGGCGGCCATCGCCGCATCTGGCGCGCCAAAGCTGGCCCACGCGCTCACGCAGGCCGCGGCAGTTACAGAGGACAAGCTGCTGCCCGAATCCCTGTTGCGGGACTGGCGCCTGAAACGCCTGGCCGGCCATCTGCAGACCATCGACTCCCAGGAGGAACTCAGGAAACTGTCGGCGATGCGTGCGGGCATCGAGCACGACCTCGCGCGCGCCTATGACGACCTGGTGGTGAAACGCACCTGGCTCAAGCTCGTGGAAAAGGCCACGCCCGGGGTGCGCGCCGCGCTACAAGCTTATTTGAATGCCATCCAGCGGCTCGGCAAAGGCACCGGCAAGCGCGCATTCCGTTACCGCCGCGATGCGCGCAACGCCGCGGCGGAAGCGCATCGCGCGGTGCCGTGCTGGATCATGCCGCACTACCGCGTCTCCGAATCGCTGCCGGCCGAACTCGGCTGTTTCGACCTGGTGGTCATCGACGAAGCTTCGCAGTCCGACCTGTCCGCGCTGCCGGTGCTGTTGCGTGCCCGGAAACTTCTGGTCGTCGGCGACGACAGGCAGGTTTCTCCGCAGGCGATCGGCATCGAGGAAGACCGCATCAAGGCGCTGATGCAGCGTTACCTGCCCGAACAGGTGCCCCTGTATGGCGCGCAAATGTCGCCGGACCGTTCGATCTACGATCTGGCGAAAGTCGTGTTCGCGCACAGCGGCGTGATGCTGAAGGAACATTTTCGTTGCGTCGCGCCGATCATCGAATACTCCAAGCGCGAGTTCTACGACCACGAGTTGCGGCCCCTGCGCCTGGCGCGAACTTCTGAGCGCCTCGATCCGCCGTTGCTGGACTACGTCATCGAGAACGGCCGCCGCGAGGACGGGGTCAATCGTGCCGAGATCGAATTCATCGTCGAAGACATAAAGCTGCTGGCCGCCGACCCGAGGATGCAGCAGCGCTCGGTCGGGGTCGTCTCCCTGCTGGGCGAAGAGCAGGCGCTCAAGATCTGGGAGCGGCTCACCGACGAACTGGGGCCGGAACTCATGCGCCGCCACGCCGTGACCTGCGGCGACGCCAGGTTATTCCAGGGGCGCGAGCGCGACGTTATTTACCTGTCGATGGTCTCCGCGCCCAACGACGTCGGCGCGGCGCTTTCGCGCGATACCTTCGCCCAGCGCTTCAACGTGGCGGCATCGCGCGCGCGCGACCGCATGGTGCTGGTCCGCTCGGTCGAGCTGCATCACCTTTCGGAATCGGATCGCCTGCGCCGGAATCTCATATTGCATTTCGCCCGTCCCTTCGGCGAGGAACCGGCGCGCGTGCAGAACCTGCGTGACGTTTGCGAATCGCCGCTCGAGCGCGACCTGTTTGAGTGGCTGAACGGGGAGGGCTATCGGGTCACGCCGCAGGTCGCCGTGGGTTCCTATCGCATCGACCTGGTCGTCGAAGGCGCGGACGATTCCCGCCTGGCCGTGGAATGCGACGGCGACAAGTACCAGGGGCCGCAGCAATGGATCGAAGACATGCGCCGGCAGCGCTCCCTGGAGCGGGTGGGCTGGGTGTTCTGGCGCTGCTTCGCCGCGGCCTTCATGCGACGGCGCGAGGCCGTGCTCGAGGACTTGCGGCGGGCGCTGGCCGCGCATGGCATCGAACCCGTCGGCCGCGGCGGCTGGGGAAAGCGGCGGGTTTGCGAGACGCGGCGCGTCTCCGCTCCCGGGAAGGTCGCGGCGGCTTAGCCGTCAGGACCGCTGCGACTAGACCTTGCCACCACAGATACCCTGGCGTAGCCCGGAGTACCCTTTTAGGCGCAGATACCCTACGGGTGAATCACGTCGGAGTACCCTTTTAGGACGCAAAGGAAAGCAAAGAAAGGCAAGAACAATTCAACTGTGGTTCTAGTCCATCTGCCCGTCCACTGGGCTCTTGACCTGTTATGCCATGCGTAATACCCTTTCCGTGTGATCAAGTCCTTTCGATCGGCGGACATCGAGGCACTGTTTCAGGACAGACTCATAGCCCGGTTCAGGGTCATTGAGCGGCCAGCGCGGCGCAAGCTTCTTTATCTCAATCAGGCACGTGCGCTGGATCATCTCCGGGTTGCGCCCGGGAATCGGCTCGAAGCGTTGAAAGGCAACCGGAAAGGGCAGCACAGCATACGCATCAACGACCAATGGAGGATTTGCTTTCGCTGGTCGGACGGCCACGCATTTGATGTCGAGATTGTCGACTATCACGATTAGGTGAAACCATGGCAACGAAGCTTCTCGAACCCATTCCTCCCGGCGAAATACTGAGCGAGGAATTCATGAAACCGCTCGATCTGGGCATCAACGCACTCGCCAGGGAAATAGACGTGCCGCCCAATCGCATCAGTGAAATCGTCGGGGGAAAGCGCGCGATTACGGCGGATACCGCGCTGCGGCTCGGCAAATATTTCGGCGTATCGCCCGAAATCTGGCTGGGACTTCAGGCCGACTATGACATTCGAGTCGCAAGGCAAACGACATGGCCGAAGGCCGAGCCGAAGGTGCGGGCAAGGACGGCGTAAACCTCGGGTTCAATGGTTGTCGATTGCCAGGACCTGACGTCGACCGTGGAAATGCTCAGGAATTGTCATACCGACGGGCAACCATTCACCAATCTACCGTTCACTGCTCTTGAAATGGCATTGACACGGGATTTTCGGAGCACGATTCTGGAGCGCACGCAGAACGACGCCCGGTTCCGCGAGGCACTCTTTACGGAGGCGATCAACGCTTATTTCTCCGGTGACACGGCGACAGGCAAAGGGATCCTGCGTGACCTGGTGAATGCAACCATTGGTTTTGAAGGCCTTGCTGCAGAAAAAAACGCGCGTGAAGCTGCGTGTGACAGCCAAGGCCGCGTAAATGCGGGTATGTATGAAATTCAAACCGCCTCTCGGAAAGATGGACTCCCCATGCTTGCCAAGCTCAGCTCCAGGAACCAACTTACGCTGCCGAAGAGCGTGATCAACGCTGTCGGGGCAGCAGAGTACTTCGAAGTGCAGGCCAAAGGAGGGTAGATCATCCTGACCCCGGTGGTCCGGCACGGGTGGAAAGAGGCATTCGTCAGCGCCGGCGCGCTGGATACCGAAGACTTGTGGCAGGGCGTGCCTCACGATGTAGCCTGGGACAAGTAAGCCCGCCGTCCGCAAGTCTTTCCTGCGTCGCGGCGATATCTATTGGGTTGCACTTGGCCCAGATGGGGCTGAAGCATCTCGAGCCGTCTCCTGATCGTCAACAATGACTACCGACGCGCTCTTAAGTCCGAGAATGTTTACGGGAGCCTCAATCGCGGGCGCTATTCGCTCCTGCTCGTGAAACCCAGCAGGTGTAACAGGCTGGTGAACAGGTTAAAGATGGACACGTAGAGCGTGACCGTGGCCATGATGTAGTTGGTTTCGCCGCCATGAATGATGTTGCTGGTCTCGTACAGGATGAGGCCGGACATCAGCAGCACGAACATCGCGGAAACCGCGAGCGACAGCGCCGGCATCTCGAAAAAGATCGCGCCCAGTCCGGCCAGGAAAGCCACCAGGATGCCGACCATCAGGAAGCCGCCCATGAAGCTGAAGTCCTTGCGGCTCGTCAGTGCATAGCCGGAAAGCCCAAGGAACACGGCGCCGGTGGCGCCCAACGCGGTCATGACCAGCTGCGGGCCGTTGGGCAAACCGACATAGGCGTTGAGAATCGGCCCCAGGGTGCGCGCACGCCCCGCGAGCCGCGCCCTCGGGCGTCGGTGACGGCACCCGAATTCGGTTGGACGAGGCAGTCGAGATGGCGCGCTCATATCGACGAATCGAGTTTTTTATGTGCGGTTTCGCCCGTCCCGCGACGGCGCGGCGGCGGTTTGCGCCTGCGTTTCATCGAGCCACTCGCGCCACACCGCCATCAGCACGGCGAGGATCACCGGGCCGAGGAACAGGCCGACCAGGCCGAAGGCCGCCAGGCCGCCGAGCACGCCGAACATGACCAGCAGGAACGGGATGCGGGTGGCGCTGCTGATCACCAGCGGGCGGATCAGGTTGTCCACCCAGCTCACCACCAGCGCGCCCCACAGCAACAGGCCGGCGCCGGCGGCCACCTGTCCGTTTAGCAGCAGCCATACGCCGATCGAGCCCCAGACGAAAGGCGTGCCGAAGGGAATCAGCGCGATCAGCGCGGTCAGCGCGGCCAGCAGCACCGGCGCCTTGACGCCCGCCGCCGAGTAACCCACGCCGGCGAGCGCCCCTTGCGCCAGCGCGGTGAGCACCAGGCCATAGACCACGGCCTTGGTCGTTGTACCGACGGCGGCGAGATAGGCGTCGACGCGCGCGCCGAGGAAGCGGCGCAGCACGCGCTGCACCTGGTCGAGCAGGCTCTCGCCGTCGCGGTAGAGAAAGTACACGGCGATCAGGGCAAAGCCGAGCTTGGCGGCGTTGCGCCCCACGCCACCCAAGAGGTTCAGGAGTTCATCGGTGCGCTGCTCGACCCACTGGGCAACCTGCGCCCGCACCGCGGTCGGATCGCCGGCGAGCTGATCGAGGAATTCCTGCAGCCGTTCGCCCAGCCAGGGAATGCGCGCGATCAACTCCGGCAGCGGGTGCGGCCCCTGCGCCAGATAGGCCGCCACCGCGGCGTAGGCGGCGGTGAGCTCGCCGCGCAGCAGGGCGATCAGCCACAGCAGTGGCAGCACGAACGCCGCCGTCAGTAGCAGCGTCATGACGAGAGCGCTAAGCGTGGCCTGCCCGCGCAACCCCCGGCGCAGCCGCACGTAGAGAGGCCAGGTGGCGTAGGCAAGGATGCCGGCCCAGGCCACGGGCGCGAGGAACAGGTGCAGCACCGCGTAGGCGAGGATCAGCAGCCCGCCCAGCAGCAGGCCCAGGATGATGCGGCGCGTCAGGGTCGCGGCGGCGAGATCGCTCACCGGCGGCTCCTGGGAAAGGCGGGCAGCAACAGATTCATTTCGTCCGAGACTCCGCAGGCTTGGGGCGCATCATGACGACAATCCTGAACTGAGGTGATGAACTGCGGTGCGGGGATTTCCGCGACCGGCCGGCACACCTCCCGACCCTATTTGGTTACTTGTTCACAGCATCATCAACTCGCCGCACTTCGGTCTTGGAACCGTCCTTCCCCAACAACCGCTCGACCATGGGAATTACGGACAAGATTAACAGGGCCAAGAGAGTGCTCAGGACGGCCGTCGATTCCCGCCCCATGCCCGCGGCCACGCCAATTGCCGCCGTCAGCCATATGCTCGCCGCCGTTGTCAACCCCTTGGTCTCCACTCGCTGGTTTCCCATAATGATGGCTCCTGCCCCAAGGAACCCCACCCCAGCGACCAAGCCCTGCAACACACGAGTTAAATCCGCGACCGAGGCCCCGGCTTGTTGGGGAATGAGTACGAAGAGCGCTGCCCCGACGGCAACCAGCATGTGCGTTCGCAACCCCGCCGGCTTGCCCTTGAGTTCCCGCTCGTACCCCAGTAAGCCGCCAAGGATCGCGGCAATCAGGAGGCGTAAAGTGATGCGGGTAAATTCGGCCGCATTGGGGATGTCGGAGAATTCCGATAGCACGGTGCTCCAAATTTCTTGCCACACGCCCATAGCCGCTCCTTGCTTTGTCTGTACTTCATTCGGTTCCTTCACGTGCCCGCATACGCCTCGGCAACGGATATTGGATACACACCGGCGCTGGCATGCGGTTGCGCTAGCAATTCACCCGCGGTACCGAGACTCCAATGATGCGGCGCGTCAGGGTCGCGGCGGCGTGTTTCATCTTCTGATATTCAACCAGATTATGGCGCCGAGGATCACCACCGCGACCCCCCAGCCCACAGCCTCGATGTAGCGCCGCAGGTGCGGCTCCACGCGCGGCCCGCCCCAAGCCACCAGGCCGGCGACCAGGAAAAAGCGCGCACCGCGGCCCAGCAGAGAGGCGAACATGAACGGGAACACCGCCATGTCCGCGGCTCCGGCGCCGACGGTGAACACCTTGTAGGGGATGGGCGTGAACGCGGCCACGAAGATGATCCAGACGCCATAGCGCGCGAACTGGTCATGCGCCAATTGGTAGGTATCGAGGTAGCCGGCGCGCGCCATCCAGGGCATGAGCGCGTCCAGCGCGAAGTAGCCCAGCCCGTAGCCGATCATGCCCCCGCCCACCGATGCGAGCGTAGTGATTGTGGCGTAGCGAAACCAGCGCGCCGGCCGCGCCAGGGTCATCGGCGCCAGCATCACGTCGGGCGGGATGGGGAAGAAGATCGCCTCGATGGCGCTGATGGCGCCCAGGTACCAGACCGCATGGGCATGCCGGGCCCCGCGCAGGCAACGATCGTAGAGCGGTCCGAACAGGCGCATCAGAGGGTTCCGAAAACCTCTACTGCCGCGCCGCCTGCAGCACCTGATTCACGTCGAGCGTGCGCGCCTTCTCCTCGATCTGCGGCAGATAACGCGACTGCAGGCTTTTCGCCTCGCCCAGCATGGCGGAGAACGTCTCTTTGAGCGTCTCTCCGGAGAGCGTCCGCCCGCCCGCGTAGTAGCGCTTGGCGACCTGGCCGAGCGCATAGGTCGTGGCAAAGGAAAACGCACTGCCGGTGGCGGCGCCGCCGATGCCACGGCCGATGCCGCCCGCGATCTTGCCCAGCAAGCCGCCGATCAGCTTGCGGCCGAACTGTTCCAGATATTGCGAAGTCAACCCCACCCCGAGCGTGGCCAGAAAATCCTTGATGTGGCCGCGATCCAGTTCGTAACCGTGCACCTTGCCGATGCGGTAGACCATTTTCATCTGCAGCGGAATGATCGCCATCGAGGCGAGGTTCTGCGGCAGGAGTTCAAGCGCGCCGTTGAGGACGGCGTAGTTGAGGATCATCGGGTCCATTTCGGCCTGGGCCGGCGTAGTGGCCGGCGCGGGCTCCAGCGCACTGTCCGCTTCGAGAGGGACCGATGCCACCTGTGCGGCCTCGGCGGCGAAGGTTTCCGAGCGCACGGCATCCAGCCCGAGCGCAACGCGCAACCGGTCGAGAAACGTCTTTTCCGCGGGGGAATGAGCCCCGTCCGCATCGCAGACGCACACGGCCATCTCATAGGCGTACTGTCTGACTTCTGGCGCGGTGATCACGCGCGCCACGTCGTCGAGCGTCAGGCGCTTGAGCAGCACGTCCTGGTAGAGCGCGGCCGCATTGAGATCGGCGCCGGACAGCGATTCGGTGATGCGTTTCAGCTCGGCGCGTTCAAGCTCTTCCTTTCGGCCGTCGGCAAACGCCGCCATCAGGCTGATGGTGAGAATGGCTTGTTGTTCTTCGCGGTTCATCTGTCGTTCCCTTCAAAAGTCGGTTGTGTGCCGTGAAGCTGGAGAAACCGATCCAGACGCTGGAATGAGTGCGGATCGATGTGGACGCGAAACGGCCCGCCGCGCTCCAGGGCATCCGCGAGCCGCCGCAGCTTGGCGATGAAGACATTTCCGGCATAAACCTTCTCGACATCGCGTTTCCCGGTCTTTCTCGAACCCGGCATGTTTCACCTCTCAAGTGTTCAATGGCGTGGGGCTTTCAGTCGAAATCTTCGAAACGAGTCTTTTGCAAAAAGCTCCCTCAAATGTGCAAGCCGTTTCCAGGCTCCCCTATCGCTTAGCTCTTGGTTTCTGGCGCCGCCTTCGGCGCCGGCTTCCAAGCCAGGCTAAGTATCAGCGACGTAAGCAGAATCACCCCAACCACACCCAGCGACCAGAAAACCGGGATCTTGTAGAACTCGACGACGAGCATCTTGGCGCCGATGAACACCAGCACGATGGCGAGCCCGTAAGAGAGCAGGCGGAAACGATCGGCCATGTCGGCGAGCAGGAAGTAAAGTGCCCGCAAGCCGAGGATCGCGAAGATGTTGGAGGTCATGACTATGAATGGATCGCTGGTGATCGCAAAGATCGCCGGGATCGAATCCACCGCAAACACCACGTCCGTCACGCCGATCAACACCAGCACGATGAACAGCGGCGTATACCAACGAACGCCATCCTTCATGAACGTGAACCGTTCGCCGTGGAATTCCTTGGTAATCGCGAGATGTCCGCGCATCCATTTCAATAGCGGATTCTTTTCGAGGTTCGGCTTGTGATCGGCGAAGATCAGCATCTTGATGCCGGTGGCGAGCAGGAACAGACCGAACAAGTAGAGAATCCAGTGGAACGTGGCGATGAGCCACGCGCCGACGAGTATCATGATCACCCGCAGGATGATTGCGCCGACCACGCCGATGATGAGTGCCCGCTTCTGGTATTCGGCGGGCACCGCGAAGTAGGTAAAGATCATCAGGAAGACGAAGATGTTATCGACTGACAGCGATTTCTCAATCAGATAGCCGGTGAGAAACTCCGTCGCTTTGAGATTTGCCATCTCGCGGCCGGCATTCACGTCAAGATGCCACCACAAGAGGCCGCAGAAGACGAAGGATAACGATATCCAGAGGACAGACCAGTTGAGCGCCTCCCGAACCGAGACCCGGTGCGGGCCCTGGTTCTTCATGACCAGCAGGTCTATGGCTACCGCGACGACGACAAACGCGGCAAAGCCCGCCCACATCCACCCGTTAGCGATGCTCTCAGACAAGATCTTGTCTCCGGGTAGTCTCACGATAGCGCAGCAGGCAGCCGACGCCGCCCAGGGCCATCAGCGGGTCACAGTACTCCACCACCTCGACCGGGCAGTTCT
>ENA-ORBV01000611-ORBV01000611.1-microbial-mat-metagenome-genome-assembly--contig:-NODE-611-length-81702-cov-7.478395_pt1 | contig 81702 bp, 70 predicted proteins | sample MGYA00237777_ERZ505514 | MGnify/ENA primary metagenome ERZ505514 (study PRJEB26160, sample SAMN06269048) | microbial mat metagenome | isolation source: Oligotrophic lake microbial mat | place...
ATTCGCCTTAGTCTCGTGGGCTCGGAGATGTGTATAAGAGACAGCTATATAAGTATTGATCATAAATCAAACCCTGAATTAAATGTCGAAATTATTACTCAATATCATCAAGGCGTCATTTATATTTACAAGTCTGGCTATAATTAATTATCATCAATGGGGTCAGTCTACCACATTGCACATATTTCTCGTGTTCTTTATTTTTTCTAAGGACTGTATTTTGTGAATCTTCATTGCTGTAATCCTTATTTTCTCTTAATCTAACTTCCGTAAGATTTGTATCCTCAACCTACGATTACTGAGCCTTATCTTTTAACTTACAATAAGCCCAAGAACTCAGAGCTAAAATAAGCCCGTTCCGAACTAGAGCTACTTCAATCCGAGTTTGAAAACCACTGCCGAAGCAAGCGCAGACTCGCTGTCCATCTAGGGCATAACTCCAGATCAAATAGCAGGTAAAAAATATCATCAAGATAGCGACTCCTAGCCACGCCCCGCGACGCTGAATGTTTAAGCATAAGCCTAGGCCTAAAATCAACTCTAGTATGGGTAAAGAGAGGCTCAAGTAAGGGATCAAGCCAGAAGGTAGTAGGGAGATTTGGTTTAACGTCTCAGCTAAAGAAACAGGATCAAGCAGTTTCGCCACGCCAGCCCACAACATGATCCCACCTACCATGTAAGGCGAGGTTGCAAGCAGGGCACTAATAACGTTCTTATTCATTTAACTGGCAGTCGAAAGTAGATTTGAATGGTCGAGAGTTTTTTAGTTGATGAGTGGGAGATCTAAAAAAACATGCACCTAATTAAGGTAAGTAAGACTGGCGGAGACGAACCCAGCCGTCAACCGCTCAGGAATTAAGTTCACATCAGGTATGATCTGTGCGCGGGGTCAGTCTTTGGATTTAAGTGTTGAGAGTAAATGAGAAGCTTGATGAAAGGGGCTATGGCGCGCAAAGGAGCTTTGGCCGCTTGGCTCACGAATACGACTGTGATAGGAAAAAATTAGGTGTCTGAGACTTTAAAGATGAGGCGCAGTAAAAATGGTTAGATTAATTTTTATGCAAAAGTAATAAATAACGTTTGAGAAAACGCTTAAATCCAAGGACTGACCCCAGGTTTTGATGATATAGCTATTGAGAAAGCTTAAGCGTGGGTAGGCCTTTAACCTGCATACCAGGCTTAATGTTGTTAAGGTTAAACCAGTCTCGATTGACTTCTAAGGCGTAGAACACTTTGCTTGATTTGGCTACGACAGGCTTTTCTTCAAATGGGATGAGAGCGTGAATTTCCAAAATTTTACCTTGCAGATCAATGTAGGCAATAGAAAGGGGTAAGCTGGTATTCTTCATCCAAAAACTCGCTTGGTGCTCAGTAGGGAAGACGAAGAGCATGCCGGCATCAGAGGCTAGGAAATTGCGAAACATCAACCCCCTCGCCATGGCTTCGTAGGTAGCGGCTACTTCTACCTTCAGTCGTTTGTCTCCAATAGTCAGTTGCGTTTCTGGCAGGCTCGTGTGGGCTGAGCTGAAAGAATCAGAGAACGAGGAGGCTTCAAGGACATGGGGGAGCTGTGTAGAAAGAAGTAGTAAGACGATAAATAGAAGACGAAGCCTCACGTGAAAAAGTATAGGTTAAGACCGATTCCAACGCCAGTCCGGGTGGGTGTTAACGTCCTCGGTGTTGGTTTGAAAGCCACACGATTTCAGCAAGTAGGCCACGCCTTCTTTTGTCTCCATGGTCTCGCGCAGACAGCGGGCGAAAAGTTCGACGTATTCTTTGTAGGATTCAACGGAAAGTTGACCAGAGGAGACGTAGCCTTCAAGTGAGGCGTCGTGGTTGTCGATTAATTGAAAAAGAGCTTTCTTCAGGCGATAGCGTAAGACGGGATCGATAACGGTTTTAAAAGGACTAGCTTCAGGGTCTAGGCTAACCAGATTTGTTGTAGCAGTTTCATGACGGGTCATGAGTTCGAGGGTGGAGTTAGAATCTAAAAGGCTCATATAATAAAAACTAGCAGATGTAGGCAGCTTTTTACGATAGCAAAAAATTTCAAAAAAAGACGTCGCAAATTTAGCGCAGTTTTTCCCAAGGAGGAAATGCTCTAGCTTGAGCTAATTCGGCGGCGATCTGGGCGGCTAGATCGGATTGCTTTTTAAGCTCAGCATATTCTTGGGTTATGCGGCTTAGATGTTCTTCGAGGGCTAGCCTCTTTGCTTGCTCTATTTTTAAATTCTCATCTGTTTTTTGGAGAAGAATACAACAGGTGAGGGCTCCGATGACCATGGTGGACCAAGCGAGGATCAGGGCGTTGCGGAAGGAATGAGCTCGTACAGTGGACTTGGAAAATTTCCGTCTTTCAGGAAAATTTTTAAGGACTAAAGCATGGGAGAGTTCGGGGTCGCGCTTAGACACGGCTTGAGTACTGGACTACTTATTACAGTTTTTCAAGTAATATATTAAAATGATTTGGGTCTTGTAAGAAGTATTTGGCGGCTGGATGAAAGGGGAATTTGGGATATACCAAAAGGATCGCAATTCTAGAGGGCATCAAGACATCGCCCTGAAGTAGGCTATTTTTCTTTTGCCATACCTGAGCGTTGGTCTATAGTTGCTTCATGAACAGTCTGGAAATAAAGAACTTGCACGCTAAAATTGAAGGTCGTGAGATCCTAAAAGGTCTTAATTTGACCTTCAAAAAGGGAGAAGTTCATGCCATTATGGGGCCGAATGGCTCAGGGAAAAGCACTTTAGCTAAGGTTATGGCTGGGCATCCCGCCTATGAGGTGACTGCGGGTGAGGTCTTACTGGACGGTCAGAATATTCTCGACTTGGATCCTGATAAGAGAGCCCGCCTAGGACTTTTTTTAGCTTTTCAATATCCCAGTGAGATACCAGGCGTGACGATTGCTAACTTTATCCGCGCTGCTCTCCAAGCTCGCTTACCTGAAGGGGAAGAAATAGATGCGGTTGAGTATTACCAGAAGCTTTACAGTAAGATGGATGTTTTGGAGATGAACCGTAACTTTACGGCGCGGGCGGTGAATGATGGTTTTTCTGGTGGTGAAAAGAAGCGCTGCGAGATTTTACAGATGTCGATGTTGGAGCCTTCCTATGCAGTTCTAGATGAAACGGATAGCGGCTTGGATATTGATGCTTTGCGGATTGTTTCCGACGGGGTGAACCGTATGCGCGGGCCTAAAATTGGTATGCTAGTCATCACGCACTATCAACGTTTGCTTGAACATATCGTGCCTGACGTGGTGCATGTCATGTCTGACGGGCAAATCATCCGCTCCGGTGATAAGGATTTGGCTTTAGAGCTTGAGGAAAAAGGTTATGATTGGTTGACCAAAACACAGCCGGCGGGCGTCTAGTCGTTATGGTTTGTCCATTCTAAAATATAGGCTATAGTAATATTATGAGCATTAAACCAGAGTTAGAGTTAGAGATGGATTCCGGAAATTTTTCGTTCCCAGAAAACTACAGCTATGACGCTGGTTATGGTCTGAGCGAGCGCGTGGTTAATTACATAGCCGACGTGAAGGGGGATCCAGACTGGGTTCGCGAATTTCGTTTAAAGGCCTTGCAAGTTTTTTATAAAAAACCCAATCCAACGCATTGGGCCAGTAAGGATTTAGAAAATATTATTTATGATAAAATTCGCTACTATTTAGCGAAAGATCAGGTTGCTAAGCGTAGTTGGGATGAGGTTCCTGACGACGTAAAGAGAACCTTCGAGCGCTTAGGTATTCCTGAAAAGGAGCGCAAATTTTTAGCGGGAGTGGAAGCTCAGTTTGATAGCGAGGCCGCTTATTCTAACATGAAGGATGCGCTCTCCGATCAAGGCGTCATTTTTGTGGGAAGCAAAGAAGGCCTGGAAAAATACCCAGAGATTTTCCGTCCGTGGTTCGCTAAGGTTATCCCAGTGGCTGACAATAAATATTCAGCGTTGAACAGTGCTGTTTTCAGTGGAGGCAGCTTCATTTATATTCCCAAAGGAGTTAAGCTACAACACCCTTTGCAAGCTTACTTCCGGATCAACGCAGAAAACTTCGGGCAGTTTGAGCGCACGTTGATTATTGCTGATGAAGGTTCTGAAGTGACTTACATGGAAGGTTGCACGGCGCCGAAGTTTGAGACTGCCACTTTACATAGCGCAGTAGTGGAGCTCGTGGCCTTAAAAGGAGCTAAGATCCAATACATCACAGTGCAAAACTGGAGCGCAAACGTTTTTAACCTTGTTACGAAACGCGCCATTGCCATGGAAGACGCTGAAGTAAAGTGGATTGATTGTAACATCGGTTCCCGCCTCACTATGAAATATCCAGGCGTGATTCTTAAAGGTCGCAAAGCCCGCGGGGAAGTTTTGAGCATCGCTTTAGCCAACAACGGACAACATCAAGATACCGGTGCTAAAATGGTTCATGCCGCTGATGAGACGACGAGTAACATCATCGCCAAGAGCATCAGCATTGGTAAAGGTCGTTCCACTTATCGGGGCTTGGTGCACATTCCTCGTCACCTTAAAGGTTGTAAGAATAACACGGAGTGCGATGCGCTTTTGATCAACTCGGAGTCACGCACGGACACCTATCCTGCCATCACAGTGCGTGGTGAGGGTAACTCGGTGCAGCATGAGGCTAGCGTGAGTAAGGTGAGTGCTGAACAGATTTTTTACATGCAACAGCGGGGTCTTTCTGAGGCACAAGCGATGAGCCTAAGCGTGAACGGTTTCGTTAATGACTTAGTCAACCAATTCCCAATGGAATATAGCGTTGAATTGAAACGTTTAATCGACCTTGAAATGGAAGGATCAGTTGGGTAGAATGCGGGCAGTAGAGTAACAACTTAGGAAAAATTATGGCTGACATTGCAAATAAATATACAGACAACGTGGCGGGAAAATTCTATGTGGACAACCAGTGCATCGACTGTGACTTGTGCCGCGAAACAGCGCCCGCTAATTACACACGTAACGACGATGGTGGTCACTCCTACCTCTACAAACAACCTGAAACTCCTGAAGAAGAAACTCTTTGTAAAGAAGCCATGGAAGGCTGTCCTGTCGAGGCGATCGGCAACGACGGTATTTAAACAAAGCCCTAAATTTCATGCACAAGCCTACGGGTTTGAGTATGATTTTTTCAAGTTCAAGCTCAGCTTTTGAACTTAAACGGGAGGGCTTAGAATTAATTGTTTATGTCCTCCCTTCTCAGCCCCGTAACTTCCACCACCATGCTGGCGACAACAAGTGACCTCGTGAATTCTAGTCATCCTTTAAGTAATGGCCCTCAGCCTTTAGAGAACCTTTCTCCAGACTGGAATAGGCAGCAGCAAGAAGCTTGGAAGTTATTCCAAGATCTCCCTATGCCTAAACGTAAGGACGTAGAATGGCGTTTTGCTAACGTCAGTGTTTTGGATCTAAAGCCCTATCACACGCGTCATGATTTTAGTAGCACCGACCAGAAGTTGGCACGGGACCAAGTCCAACAAAACCCTGAGTCTTTAGCCTCGGCCGTTTTCCTTAATGATCAACTCCTTGACTTCCAGCCTTTACCTGAAGAATGGATTAAAAAAGGCGTCATCTGGGAATCACTAGAATCAGCCATTCAAAACCATCCTGAACTTATCAAGAAACATTTCATGGCGCACCCCAGTCGCCTTGGGTCGGAAAAATTCGCCGCGCTTCATAAAGCTTTTACCCGTTCGGGCGCTGTTCTTTACGTCCCTAAGGGAGTCGAACTGAAAGAGCCCATAATCGTAAACCACTTCATCAGTGGAACGAACACCGCTGTATTCCCCCACACCTTAGTTATCGCAGAGGAAAACAGTCAGGTCTTCTTCGTGGAATATTTCCGCAGCCTTGATCAAGAGCCAGCCTTCGCCTGTGCTGTTAATGACCTCATCGTGGCTCCTAGTGCTAAGCTCGATTACTTAGCCGTGCAACTTTGGAGTGAGAAAACTCTTTCCTTCCAGCTCGGCTCCACCCTCGTGGATAAGGACGCCTCCAGCAAAGTATTCCATGTGAACATCGGCGGGAGCTTCGCCCGCATCGAAACCCACTCTCAACTTTTAGGCACAGGTGCTCGTAGCGAGATGTTGGCACTGACCGTGGCGCATGACCGTCAAGAGTTTGATCAACGAACCTTACAAGACCATCAAGCACCGCACACGTGGAGTGATCTACTTTATAAGAACACGCTCAATCACCGCTCTAAGACGATTTTTAAAGGCTTAATTAAAGTCGAGCACGGAGCCTTCCAGACCGACGCCTATCAAAAAAACCGTAACCTTCTCCTTCACTCTGAAGCAGAGGCGGACTCCATGCCTGGTCTAGAAATTGAAAACGATGACGTTAAGTGCAGTCATGGTGCCACCACGGGACAGATCGATGCGGAAGAACTCTTTTACATGCAAGCCCGCGGAATTAATCCTGATCTAGCTAAGTATCTTATCGGCCTAGGATTTTGTGAAACAGTGTTGGCGCGGTTTCTCCACGAAAAGATTAACGAACACATACGACGTTTAGTTGAGGAAAAGTTTCGCCGCTCCACTCAAGTGAAGATGGTGGATGCTAAGGCCGAGAAGATAGATGAGACCGATGTGCGCAGCTTGCAAGGCACCGTTTAAGAACGTACAAGTTTGTTGTTTGAGGAACATTTTTTTCTCATGGAAATAATCCCAGATATTCGGATGGATGAGCTTCAGAAGAAATTCTTAGGCGCACGTAGAACATTGTTTCGTCATTACCATATCGGAGGTTGTAGCAGTTGCGGATTTAGCCCTGAAGAAACCTTAGCGGAAGTTTGCTTACGAAACGAGGGGTTGGATGTTAAAGAAGCCATTCGTATTTTATTAGAAGGGCTTGAAGAAGAAAAGGCCCTGCTCATTTCGGCCGTTCAGTTGCAAGAGTTGCGGCAAGGCAACCAAGTAACCTGTTTAGTGGACGTCCGCTCTAAGGATGAGCACGAAGCGGTTAACATTTTCGGCTCCGTTCATTTCGATCAAAACCTCATGCAAGAATGGATGGCGGGAAGAGATAAAACAGGCTTGTTTGTTTTTTATGATCACATGGGAAAAACAGTTTTAGACGCCGCCTCGTATTTTGTCGGGCACGGATTTCAACAGGTGAAATGTTTAGAAGGCGGTATTGATGCCTGGGCAGCTCAAGTAGATCCCACCATGCCACGGTATGTGTTGGAGTAGGTGCTTGTTGCTAGGTTTAACTCTTGTTTTTCTTTTCATCACGCTTAAACTATAAGTAGGCAAGTGATCGCTCTAGATGCGTTAAGCAACTGGAGAGGAAAGTCCGAACACCGTATGGCAATCAGCCCTATGAAAATGGGGGAGCTTTCGAGGAATCGGAAGCGACAGATAGTGTCACAGAAAATAAACCGCCCATGGAGTAATCTATGGGTAAGGGTGAAAAGGTGGGGTAAGAGCCCACCGCCCCAAGAGTAATCAAGGGGGCACGATAAACCTCTGGTGGTGCAAGGCCAAACAGGAAGTTCATCGGCCAGATCCGAACTCGCAAGGGTTCAGCTTCCAGGTAGGTCGCACCTTGTGCAAGCAAGGTATCGGAGTAATCCGGTAAGATAAATGGTCACTGCCCTCGTTCGCAAGAGCGGGGGAACAAAATTCGGCTTATCGCCTCACTGAAGGGCATTCGTTAAAAGCGGATGCCCTTCTCTTTTTTAAAGTCCGCGGGATTCTACTTCGTCTTCGTCCCAGCCTAGATAATGCCCTAGTTCGTGTAGATAGGTGACTTTTACTTCTTCTCGGTAAATATCCATATCTTCCTCGGCTTCTTCCCAAATGGCTTCAATAAAGAGGCTGATGCTAGGCATTTGCTCGGCGCTAGCTAGATTTTCCAAACGCGAGCTTCCTTCAAATAGTCCGAGCAGGTCATCAGCTTCTTGACCCATTTCTTCCCGCTGTTTGTCAGTCGGTTTTAGTAGGATCCGAACCGGACACTCTTGGGCAGATGCCAGTAGTGGTGGCGGGAGTTTTTTCCACACCTCTGCAATTTCTTGTTCTGCTAAAGTGACTAATTGTTCAGGTGTCATCATGTTCTATGCTTAACCACGTGACTAGATCTGCCAAGCGTGGCCTGCCGTCATGCCGCCAGAGGAGCGAAGGTTGTTGTAATTTCCCCAGTGTGCAAACTCGACTAAATCCTAGCTCAAGGGCAGAGGGCAGGAGAGATTCGACCCTACGTTCATCTGAAATGGCGAGGGAGGAGAGCTTTCCTTTCCATGGCTTGAGAATACTTGACCAATCAGAGCCAGGTATTACTTGGATAAAGCGGTTGCCTGGGCCAGCTTCTAAAAACCCATCGTGACGTAAGACTACAGTCCAAGGTTTTTTTTCCGAGGCTCCCCAGAGTCGGTTCCCGCGTAGGAGGGCGCGCTGTCGGGCTTCGAAAATTACGGCCTCCGTTTCAAAAGAACGAGGGGCGCTGGGTAGTGTTTTTTCTAAGTGATCCAAGACTTCTGCCAACATTTCGGCAAAGCGTAAGGCTTCGTCAAAGTCAGGGCACAGATAGGCCTGGGGGGAGAGGCACCCCAATTGTTCGTGGGCGGCAATTTCTAAGGCAGCGCGCTCGGCTAATGCTCTAGTGGACGTGTTGGGTAAGACGAGGCCCACGCTGATTTTATGGCCGTAGCTGAGAAATCGTTGGTGAGGGAAAAGTTGATTTTTAATTTTAACAACGGTTTCATCTGTTCCAAAGGCGATCACGGCATCCGCAGCTTGCATGAGTTTGCTGTCGTGTGTTTTCAGGATAGTAATGGGCTTCCCGAATGTAGTAGCGGCGGCCATGGCCATACTCTCAAACTGAGGTAAGCCCACGGCGGGACATTTAAAAATCAGCTCACTCCCAAGGAGGAGGCCTAGCAAAAGACTCGTCTGGGCGGAAACGTCTAGGTTGGAAGCACAAATATGGTAAATGCTGTGAGGGGCTATGGCTTGCCAGCTCACTCCTTGACCTTGGGGAATGGGTCGATCAAGTATTTCTGTATGACCAAGTTCCTTTTCTAATAATAAAAGTAAATCCGCCTCCGTGGTAAATCCTAGAGATTGACCAGCAAAGAAATCGGCGACTCGTTTCACTCTCTCGTAAGTTTTCATAATTCAAAAGGCAAGGAACAGCCACGTTCAGGGGCACCAAGAACTCGGCCTAGCAGGCGGATGGCATCACCTTTACGCAAGCCCGTGTCCAGCGTGCCCACGGCCATGACGGAATGCACGTTAGCCAGATCATAAAAATGGAGCAACCCTTTCTCGCCCTCCGCTACTTCCGCTCCCGTGGCGGGATCAAGTAGTCGCACCCGGATCCAAGGCGGGAAGCGGTGCAAGCCATCGGCCAATTTCCCGTAGCCTTGGGAGCTTAATTCGGTCATACCATACTCGTTCCAGACCTGACCTCTTGGCACACCTAAACTTATTTCCAGTAAGTTTAACAGGTCTGCTGGGGCTAGTTCACGGTGCTTACCCTTGTAGCCGCCCGTGTCGAAAACTACAGTTCCTAGTGGCAGTCGCAGGGAGATTCCACGTTTTAATAAATGTTCAGCCATCTGCGCTAGGGAGAAAGAGGTGGCGAAGAGCGCCACGGGTTGGCTGGACTGCTGAGCTTCGTTTAACAAGAGAAGTAGCTTGTCCTGATCAATAATAAAATCTCCGTCCGTAACGCTTTCCATACTTCTAGATTCAGGAATAATAGTGCTTAAATGTTGCAGCATGTAAGCGAGTGAAGAGTGGGGGCGGCTAGAGAAGCTTGGCACCAAAGAAATCCAGCGGTGCCTGCTTAAATCAGGCATAAAGCGTTTAAAGCCCAGTTCCAGAGATCGTTCGTAGCAACGACCATTTTTCATATAGTGCCGTCCGGTGGACTTACCTGTCGTGCCACTTGTTTCAAAAACGAACTCAGCTTCTGCAGGGCTGAACGTGGTCACCGATCCCAGTTTAAAGGCAGCCACGGGCAGGGCAGGGAAGTCCGCCCAATTATTTAGCTCATTACCTCTCAAACCAGAGGATTTTAAGAAGTTCTGATACGTTGGGTTAAGCTCTGCTTGCCAGCGTAATAAGGAAAGAGCCGTCTGGGAGAATTCTTCCTCAGATAAATCGTTTCGAATGGCTTGGATGATAATGTTTTCCACAAAATAGAATTTAGCATTTCAACCTTGAAGAAAACAGTTATGTTTTTCATGTGTTCGGTAAAAAATTCATCAAAACTCTTCTTAGCTCTGGTCCTTCGCTAGAGGCGTTACCTTATTTACTGACAGGCAACCTTAGTTGTAAGGGGGAGTTGTTTAGTCATGCTAGTGGCTTGATTAATTCTAGCTTTGAAGGTCCCGTGCAGTCTGAGTCACAAATCGGCGTTGGCCCGCAAGGGCGAGTCTTAGGAAAAATGGACGGGAGTGACATTAGCATTGAAGGTTTATACAAAGGGGAAGCGACGGCGCGGCAACATTTTTTCATCAAAAAAGGTAGTTTTGTGCAAGCGCGCTGCCGCAGTTATAGTTTAACTATGGAAGAGGGCTGTGATTTCGAAGGCCTGCTGGTGATCGGGATTGATGACAAAGATCTTACTTCCAGTTGGAAACATAAAGTCTAAGTTTGTGCTGCTATGAGTATCACCACTTTATTCTCTCGCCAAGCTCCCGTTAAGGAATGGGTTACGTGCCCCGCCTGTGGCCATGAGCAAAAAGAATATAAAGACGCGAACGCTACCTTTTGTCATGCCTGCGGTCACCGCATTAGTATTCAAGAGGACACTAAAAAAAGTCCCCGCCGCGCACAGAAACGAGTCGATAAGCGGCTCATTTCCTGCATCCATTGTGGGACGGAGCTATCCGTTCATTCTAGTGCTATGTCTTGGCAATGCACTGGATGCTCGGCATACCTTGATCTTTGTAATCACGAAATTAATAAAGAATCGACGGCCGAAATTCTAACCTATGGTAACCTAAGCGTGGGTAAAAAGGGATTTCTTAACGGTCCTCGCGCTGAGGCTGAAACCATTTTTCTTTCCGGTCGATCCCAGAGTAAACTAACCTGCCGGAATTCGCTCATTGTCCGAGATGGTGCCAGCTTGTTTGGCGAAGCTAAAGGAAAGCTCATGCGCGTGGTCAAAGGAGCATCCTTAAAAACGGAGAACACCGTAGAATTTCAAACCCTAGAAATAGCGGGTCACATGACCTCTAAGCAATTGATCGTAAATGGCTTACTTAAAATCGAAACCGGCGGATCTCTTCACACCGATTCCCTCATCTTTGGCAGCATAGAAGTTCAGCCTGGCGCTAAGCTTTATGCGCCTGCTCGATCCGTTATTGTGAACAAGTAAATTAAATACGTAATTTGAGCACTTGCCACAAAGCCTAACTTACGCAAATAATATCTACCTCCTTATGGATCGTAAAACATTACTACTACTCGCCTTCGTTGGCCTAACTGCGGGCATGTGCGCCTTCAGTGCTAAACGTCGTTATGAACTTAAAAAAGCGCGGGCACTGCGTGCTAGCTTCCGCCCCCATTTCACCAACGGCTGTTACATGGTTAAAATCGTGGATGGTCCTAACTGGGCTATCGGCGAGTTTGGCACCTTTGATGCCGCGGGGAATCGTATTCTGATCGAGGGTGAAGAGTTTGACGCCCAAGATTTTGAATTCATTTTGGCTTAAACGCCATGCCGTTGCGAGAAATGAAGCTCAGCCTTTTCTAATAATCTTTGCATAGCTTCCATGTGAGGTAGTTGACTGACGACCCACCTTAAATGAGCAAGTGCTGGGTTCACATGGAGTAAGAAAGCCGGCTTACCCTTTTCCAAACCCAGAAATCCATAAGCGCCCAGAGCTTGCATCAGCCGTTGCACGGCGGCAAAGGCGAAGAGCCCATTAAAAAATTCCCTTTCGGGTCGCCACCCCGGTAAGACATAATAGAAATCCAGCAACTCTTGGCGTTCGGCCTCATTCAAGACTACATACGGATCGTAAAGTAGTGAGGCTAAGTCATAATATAAAACACCCGACCGCATTCCTTGAAAATCTATTAAATAGGTCCAACTCCCACGCACCATGATATTTTGCGATTGAAAATCCCGATGCACCAGAGAGGGTTTTTCTTGAACTAAGGCCGTAGCAAAAGGCCGTAAACTTGTTTCTATAACCTCTTTTTCCTGCCCCGAGAACGCTAGTCCACAAGCTCCTTGAATAAATTTTTCATAAAAATAATTTCGTTCCCACTCATACATACCTAGATCAAAGCTTGGCATTAACTTTAGTTCCTGCCTTTCCGCTCTGACTAGGCCTTTATCATGTAAGCGATTGATCTGGTCCAACACGGAACGATAAAGCGGTGCTCGCTCCTCCCACGGCCGTTTACGATAGCTCCATAAATCCTCTGTCCCTAAATCCTCACTCCAGACTAAGTGACGTTCCGAATCCGTATGCAAAACACGAGGTACATCTAGATCTAACGATTCCAGAAAACGGGCGATTTCAGTATACAGCGCGTTTTCTGCTCTTTCTAACCCATACTCCATCACGATGCAGGAACCTTTGTCCCAAATGGCACGCAAAAAGCGTCGATCTGATCCACCTTTTAAAATAGGTTCTAAATGGAGTGATTGTCCTACGGTTAAGCCCAGATGCTTGACCGTTTCGTTTCGTATTTCTTGGTCGTGTAAAAACATAGTGCTAAGATTATTCTGAAGGTTAGAGTGCAATTGGTTTGAAAAAAGTCACGACAGCTTTTATACTTGGCGCAGGATTAGGCACCCGCCTACGCCCCCTGACTGCCTCCATGCCTAAACCCCTGCTCCCAATTCATGGACGTCCCCTCATCACCCATATCTTTGATCAACTCATTCAAATCGGGATCGAACGCATCCTAGTCAACACCCACCACCATGCCTACCGGTATGCGGAAGCTTTCCCTGACTCCACTTATCATAATGTCCCGCTCATTTTCCGTCACGAACCTATCTTGCTTGAAACTGGCGGGGGCATAAAAAACATCGAAGATCTCGCCGACCCAGACTCTCCTCTGCTTATTTACAACGGGGATATTCTTAGCACTTTACCGCTGCTGCCCTTGATCCACGAGCACCAGCAATCGAGGCGCGAGGCCACCCTTGCCCTTCGCACGCAAGGAGAGCCACGTAACGTGCAGCTGGGCCTTGATGGTGCCCTTTTAGACTTCCGATACACTTTTAAAAACAATAGCGGAACGGCTTGCCTCTTCACGGGAATTTACCTGATTAATCCACCGTTTTTTCAACGACTCCAGCCTGCCCAAAAAGAAACTGTTATTGAAACCTTCCTGCGCATGATTGCTGAAGGTTCTCCCCCCGGGGGTATTACCCTCGATCAAGGGAGCTGGTCAGACATTGGTAGCGTGGAAGAATACGAAAAACTAAAAGCTTAACCTCTCCGTTTATTTATGAAAAAGAGCATTTTAATTATACTAGTCTTTATTTTTCTATTAAGTCCTTTTCTCGTTGCGGTAGAACTCTCAAAGGACGAGGCATTAATTATAGGTAAAAAAATTTGGTTAAATGAATGTGCGGGCACGGTTGAAGGTCTCACCTCTTGGAACCAAGGAGAAAACTTCGGCTCTTTTGGCATCGCACACTTCATCTGGTTCCCTCAAGACGTTGAGGCTCCCTTCGAGGAAAGCTTCCCCAACTTAGTCGCTTATATTAAGCAGAGTGGCGCAAAGATCCCTGAGTGGCTTTTGTTAGCTAAAGATTGCCCATGGAATTCCAGAGAAGAATTTATGGCGCAACGAGAGAGCGAGAAAATGAAATCACTCCGCTTTTTCCTTCGAGACACCATAGCACTCCAAGCTCAGTTTGCCGCTCAACGCCTGAGCAAAGCTTTACCTAAAATGACCGCCACACTCGACCCGCAACAAACGCAACACTTAGAAAAACAATTCCGGCGATTAGCTATCACAAAGGGCGGCACCTATCTCTTAATGGACTACGTTAATTTTAAGGGTGAAGGCGTGAAAGAGTCTGAGCGTTATCAAGGAGAAGGCTGGGGATTGCAACAAGTGCTCCTCGGCATGAAGGGCTCAGCCTCAGGCGCGGCAGCTTTAGATGAATTTGCGGATTCCAGTGTCCGTGTACTCAGTCGTCGAGTGGAACTCTCTCCTCCGGCCAGAAAAGAGGAGCGTTGGTTGAAAGGGTGGATGAACCGTTGCCAGACCTATCGCTCTGACGTAAATTCCAAGCCTTAAATCTGGACCGTTATCCTTAGCGCCTAGATCGGGATTGTGCGTCTTGGGTTCGTTCAATGGCAGCGACACGGCTATTTTTAAATTCTACGTTTAAGGAGCCAATGGGAATTTTCACCGTGTAGGGTATGCTTATTACTTGTCGCGTGACTGGATCCACAGCTTGGCGGTATTCGGTGATGCGTTCGTAGTCCACGTAAGACCAGACATCCAGACGTCCCTTTTCATCTTCTCGGAACGTTTTATTAGTCGGTTTGCCGAGTGCTTGCTGGACGTTTTCAAAACTCATGCCAGGTAGGACTTCTTCCTTTTTGATAGCTAAGGCAAAGGTTTTTTCTTCTTCGTCTTCAGCTTTGAGAAGGGCAATCATTTTAGGGTCAAGCTCGGGGACGGTATCGAGTGCAATCCAGCCTTCGTAACCTGTGCGACGATCCGTGACGAGTAGAGCAGCGGAATGGTAGCCTTTGAGCAAGACTTCTGTGTCTTGAGGAAAGGTCTTAAGGAGCGGAGTGAACGAGCGTGTGGCGTAAACACCAGCAGCTTGATTGGTCACGAGGATAATTTCTTTTCCAGCCTTTAGGTATAGAACCTCTGGGTCACGGTCTAGTTGTGCGTACAAAGCTGTATAAGATAGAAGCAGGAGGATTCCTAGAGACAGCAGCTTTAAAAACTTCATAACTTAAGCTAGCAAAGATGGCTTTATTGGCAAAGAACTTATAATTCAGGTGCCTTAACTAAAGGGGAGGATTTTGTGAACCTAAATACAGAATAAGGTAACATTGAGTAGCAAAGGTCAGCCTAATAATGATCCAACAATTTATAAAATTGTTATTTGTAATATTTAAAATTTAGGGCTAAGGTGGCCAATGAATTTCTCTAAATCCATTGCAAATCTAATGAGTAAAGTGAGCATTGGCAGCTCCATGCCGGAAGCTCCTAAAGTCTCACTATCAGATTTGGCAGAGGAGGAATTGCCGCCGCAGGAAACTCCAAAACGCTTAAAGAGGGTTAGGTTAAAAGAACTCATTCGCAAGACAGGTAAGATGACGATGGCTCTGGACCGTTCTGCGCTGAAAGAAGCTGCGGAAAAAGCCATGGAGGCAGAGCAGCCAGTAGAGATTAGCCCTACAGCGACATCAGAGGAGCTTGTCTCGTATGCATTAAGTTTAGCCAAAGATAAAAAAGTGCGTGAAGCTTTTAGGGTGGGAGAAGTAGCGCAAGAGCGCGGACTGATTAAAGAGCAGGCTTTAAAGTTTTGGACACAAATTGGAAATTTCTGTTATGACGCAGGATTTATGTCTTTAGCTGCTAAGGCTTTTCGTAAAGTCTATGATCAGGAACAGACTTCTTTGGCCAGTGTTTTTAATTTAGGTGTATCTCTACACTGCTTAGGTCATTTGGCGGAAGCTGAGCTTATGTATGAGAAAGCGGCCTTGATAGATCCCACTCATCCTAAATTATGCTGTAACTACGGAGTTGTCCTTTTTCAGAAAGATCAGTTTGCTGAATGTGAATCATGGATGCTCAGAGCGGTTGAGAATGAGCCTAGTTATGTAAGAGCTTGGGATAATTTAGCTAGTGCCTACGGGGCTCAAGATCGTTTTGAAGAAGCGGTCAAGGCTTGTGAGAAAGCGATCGAACTTAATCCGAGTTGTCTTGAGGCGTGGTTTAAGCTGGGATTGATACGGTTTTCTGCTGAAGAATATTCAGCAGCCAAGATGGCATTTCTACAGGCGCAACCTTTGGAGGTATGTCAATCTTACATCTACTATCATTTAGGAATGATCGCCTGCCAAGAGTGGAATGATGATGAAGCAGAAAAATACTTGCGTGACGCCTCTTTGCTAGACCGACTATGTCCTGTGGGGCCGGCGGCGTGGTCGGAGCTTGGAGATTTTTGTAAAGTCCAAGGTAAAGTAGCTAAGTCCAATGCGGCCTATAAAGTGGCGGAAGATTTAGAAAAAGCCATTAGCCAAGGTGACACTAAGACTGGTGAGGTGGCGGCAGGGGATTTTGGGATCAAGGTTTGATCGAATCCAAAAGCTGTGTTTGGAGATTTTAACATCTACAAGGTGAAGCTTTAGTCATTTAGTTTGCGGCAAAAAATTTAAGTGACCTTTGGCGCAGAGCCTCTAGCTTTACTCTCTCCTATGCCCTTACTTCAACTACAAGACATTGTCCTTCAATATGGAACCAGGCCCTTGCTTGACCACGCTAATTTACAGGTCGATGCAGGAGAGCGTGTCTGTTTGCTAGGGCGTAACGGCACGGGTAAGACCAGCCTGATGCGTATTATTACGGGTGAGGAAGCACCTAACTCAGGAGAACTCGTTTGCCCAAGCGGCACGGTGTTGACTCGACTCGATCAGGAAGTACCTGATAATCTTACAGGTTCGGTTTATGATGTGATCTTTGGGGGCTTGCGTAAAGATAGTCACGAGGAGGACTGGGAAATCGACGTAAGGATTGATGAATTGATGGAGCAGATGAAGCTCCCGGTTCGTGAAGAGCTATTTACATCCTTGTCAGGTGGGATGAAGCGGCGCGTGCTCTTGGCTAGAGCTCTGGTAGGGCAGCCAGATGTTTTGCTCTTAGATGAACCGACCAACCATTTGGATATCGACTCGATTCTTTGGTTGGAATCTTTTCTTCTTGAGCAAAAGATGACCTTATTTTTCGTCACGCACGACCGCTCTTTTTTGCGAAAAATGGCCACACGTATTCTGGAGCTAGACCGTGGTAATCTAACGAGTTGGGCTTGTGATTATGACACCTATTTATTGCGAAAAGCTGCTTCGTTAGAAGCAGAAGAAAAGCAATGGGCGGCCTTTGATAAGAAGTTAGCTTTAGAAGAAGCATGGCTGCGGCAGGGTGTTAAAGCTCGCCGCACGCGTAATGAGGGGAGGGTGCGTGCACTCAAGGCTTTGCGGGATGAACGGAGTGAACGTCGGGATCGTATTGGCACGGCTAAGATTGGAGTTAGTGAAACGCAATCTTCCGGTCAAAAAGTGGTAGAAATTTCAAAGGCCTGCTTCGCCTTTGGAGATAAGCCAATCGTGCAGGATTTCTCTACCATTATTTGGCGGGGCGATAAAATCGGAATTATTGGACCTAACGGCACGGGTAAGACCACATTACTAAAACTGATGCTCGGTAAGTTAGAACCGCAGAGTGGTTGGGTTAAATTGGGAACGAAAATCGAAGTCGTTTACTTGGATCAATTACGTGACCAGATTGATAATGCGAAGACGGTAGCGCAAAATGTAGCGGGTAATTCGGAGACGGTCACCTTCCAAGGTCGCTCAAAACACATTCATGGCTATCTGCAAGATTTCCTTTTTTCTCCAGAACGCTCACGTATGCCAGCTAAAATGCTCTCGGGGGGAGAACGCAATCGTCTCTTGTTAGCACGTCTTTTCTTACAGCCCGCAAATGTATTGGTTTTGGATGAGCCGACGAATGATCTCGATTCCGAAACGATGGAGCTGTTGGAAGATTTATTGGTGGAATTTGGCGGCACCGTTTTACTGGTTTCACACGATCGAGCCTTTTTAGATAACGTCGTCACCAGCACAATGGTCTTTGATGGGGAGGGACGTATTTCAGAATATGTGGGAGGTTATGAAGATTGGCTACGCCAGAAATCCCGCGCTACGTTAGCTCCGCCAGCACCTGCGTCTGTAGCGAAGAGCGTGGAAGTTTTAGTAGCAGACGTAGAACCTAAAAAGAAAAGCACCAAGCCTAAGACGTTTCTTAATCGGGATCGGCGTGAGTTGGAAGAGTTGCCTTCCCTTATTGAAAAGATGGAAGCGGAACAAGTGACTTTGGCGGCTAAACTTTATGATCCTGAGCTTTACCTCAAGCAGCCTGAAATTTTAAATCAACTTAAGACAGATCAAGTCTTACTGGATGAGAAAATCAAGCTGAACTATGTGCGCTGGGAAGAACTGGAAGCAGTGCGTAAAGCATGTGAAGAAGTGGTCTAAAGATCTTGTGAGGATGCGCACAGAACCTCCAGAGTCTTCGCTGTGGAATCTTAATTTTGAGGAATTGGAGCAAGAGCTCGTAGAGTCTGGGCTGAAGCCTTGTCATACGAAAAGTTTATGGCGCGGATTACACCGCCACTTTGATACGGTATGCACGGATCGGTCTTCCTATCTACCACCGCTAAGAAGGTGGATGGACGCCCAAGCAAGTCGTATTCAGCCTCTCGTGCAGGTTGACCAACAAATCATCAGCAACGATCAGTTTACGTATAAATGGTTATTACGTTTAAATGACGGCGAAAAAATCGAAACGGTGCTAATGGCTTATCAAGGGCGTTACACCGTTTGTGTGAGCACGCAAGTTGGTTGCGCCATGGGCTGTGTTTTTTGTGCAACGGGGCAGTCAGGATTTACACGTCATTTAAGTCCAGGAGAAATTGTTAGCCAAGTCTTACATGCCAAACATTTTTTGAAAGCACGGGGAGAGACAGGGCTGCGGAACATTGTGTTAATGGGCATGGGTGAGCCACTACATAATTATGAGTCGGTGATGAAGGCCTTGCAGATGATTTCGGACACGCGGGGTTTAAATATAGGACCCAGCCGTATTTCTATTAGCACGGTGGGTGTGATTCCAGGTATTTTACGTATGGCGGAAGAGCCTTCTCCCTATAATTTGGCGGTCAGTTTACATGGGGCAAATGAACAGGATCGAGCCCAGCTAGTGCCAATTAGTAAGCGGTGGTCTCTACTTGAGTTAATGAAAGCTTGTCGTGTTTATTGTAATAAAACTCAACGTCGTATCTTTTTTGAGTGGACCTTGATTGCGGGTAAAAATGATTCAGAAGAGCAAGCTTTAGAATTGGCTACGTTATTGGTGGGTTTAAATGCTCATGTTAACTTAATTCCTCTAAATCCAACGTTAGACTATCTAGGAAACCCATCCGTCGCCGCAACGGTAGAGGCTTTTCAAAAAATAGTGGCAGATAAAGGCTTTCCTTGCACCGTGCGGCAGCGGCGGGGAATAGACGTGGCGGCGGGCTGCGGACAATTACGTGCTAATTAAAGAAGTAGATTGTTATATCTAGCACTGTGGAATCAGCCACGAGGGAAGACACTCTAGTTTTTTTGCGTCTGGATCTAGCGCATAAACGGGCAGACCCGTGAGATCTTCCAGGATAGCGGCATTGGTGGCGGTGGCGAGGTCTTCTGGACAGTCGTGGAAGTTCATGACGATACCTGCAATCTGACATCCGCTGTTGCGTATGTTTTCTATGGTTAGTAAAGAATGGTTGAGCGTGCCTAATCCAGCACTTGCTACTAGAACGATAGGCAATGCTAGTTCTTGGGCGAATTCCCGGATCCAATAGCTTTTCGTAATGGGTACAAGCCATCCACCGCAACCCTCAATGAGGAAGGGACCTGGTGAATTTTGCGCAAGTTCTCGTATGGATAATAAAGTGTCTTGCGGATCCAGCAGACGTTCCTCCACCACGCAGGCGGCGTAAGGAGCCAGAGGTGGAAGGAGATGGACGGGATTGATTTGATTGAGGCTGAGTGTTTCTTCGTTAGCTTTGGCGAAAATTTCTACGTCGCTCCGATCACCACAGCAGAAAGGTTTTAAGGCTAAGGCAGGGATTTTTTGCGCTCTCAAATGTTGAGTGAGAAGACTGGTGAAATAGGTTTTACCAATGTGGGTATTGGTGCCGGTGATGAAAAAACCTGTGAGTGCCGTTGATGGATGGGAGATCATTTTAACAAGCTAATCTATAATGAAAGAATTACTTCCTCAATCGCTTTATAAAGGGCATCGACCATTTTTTCTAACTCGCTGAGGGAGGTAGAGTAGGGCGGCATCAATACGAGAACATCCCCCACAGGACGTGTGATGAGTCCATACAAGGTGGCTTGCTGGCAGACCAGAGCACCAAGGCGTAACGCGGGGTCGTAGGGTTGACGTGTGGAAAAATCTTTAACTAATTCAATGGCGCAGATAAATCCCTCTTGGCGAACATCACCCACGCAGTCGAGCTGCCAGAAGCGTTGACTTAAGTGGCGCAGATTTTGAATTCGTTGCTCGTGTTCGGGGGCGAAGTTATCCTCTTGTAATAAGGCCAAGCTGGCTAGGGATACAGAACACCCCAGTTGATTACCCGTGTAGCTGTGACCATGAAAAAAAGTCCGGGAACGATCCCCGCGGAATCCGTCGAAGATTTCTTTCGTGGTTAGAGTTGCGGCAAGTGGCATGGTGCCGCTGGTGAGTCCTTTAGCTAAGGCAATGAAATCAGGTTTAACGTCTTCATTCTGGAAAGAGAAGAGGGGACCTGTGCGATGGAAGCCTGTCATAACTTCGTCCAGAATGACTTTAGCTCCGTGTCCTTGGGCAACGTTGCAGGTTTTTTCTAAATAGGTTTCAGGCTGCATAATGAAGCCTGCGGCACCTTGAACTCGGGGTTCGATAACCCACGCCGCAGCTGTCTCACTATTTTTAGCAAAACATTTTTCCACGTGGTCGAGGCATTCCCAGTGGCAGCGTCGTGTCTTGCGTGCATCTGTCTTTTCTGGACGAGCCTGATTATATGGGCAGCGATAGCAGTAGGGTGTCATGACTTCTTCGGTTGCGAAAAGAAGAGGTTTGTAGGTTTGATGAAAGGTGGGACTGTGGCTGAGGCTCATGGCACCGATGGTATCTCCGTGATAACCCGAGCTGAGGGAGATGAATCGTTGGCGTTGGGGTTGACCATTTTGTTGATAAAACTGCCAGAGCATTTTCAGGCTTGCTTCCATGGCGGTGGAGCCATCATCGGAAAAAAAGCAACGATCAAGGTTAGCCAGTCGGCAGAGCTTTTCGGCGAGTTGTGGGGCTACGTCATTGGTAAGCCCTAAAAAAGAACTGTGGGATATGCGATCTATTTGATCATGCAGAGCGTGAGCTAACTGCGGATGGCGGTGGCCGTGAAGGTTTGTCCAAATAGAGGAGTTTCCATCGAGGTAACGTTTTCCTGATTCATCTTGCAGCCAAGAACCTTCGGCTTCGGTGATGACGATGGGTTTAAACCCGGCTGCTAACCAAGAGTCAGTGGGAGTGAAAGGATGCCAGACAAATTCTTGATCAAGTTGAGTGATGTTCGGCATGACTAGTTATAATCGTTAAGAAAAAAAGAAGGGAAGGCAATTAAATCAAGGTGAGAAGAATACGAGCAAGCTCTTCGATGGATTGTGACTTATGAGAGCTTTTCATCGTAATACGAAGTCGGGCTTGGCCTTTGGGAACGGTCGGGCTGCGGATAGCAGGAATGAGGAAGCCAGCTTGTTCTAAGATCTGGGATAAGTCTAAGGCTTTTTTTTCGGAGCCCGTCAGGATCGGAATGATGGGAGAACCTAGGTCGGGACGTTTAAATAATTGGTTGAAAATCGTAATATTGGTGAAAAGGTTGCGGCGCAAAGTTTCACCTTCTTGGCTTTGAATAAGTTGGAGTGAGGCGTGGGCCGCAGCGGCAAGAGAGGGAGGGGACGTTGTGGTGAAGAGGAAGCTACGGGAGCGGTTTAGTAAATGCTGGATAAGTGATTTTTTCCCAGCGATGAAACCGCCGCAAACTCCTAGTGCTTTACTAAGTGTCCCCATTTGAATCTCGATGCGGGAGGAGAGACCGGCTTGAGAGCAGAGACCTTTTCCTTGCGCACCATAGATGCCGGTGGCGTGGGCTTCATCAACCATTAGCCAAGCGTCGTAGCGATCCTTTAGCGCAACGATTTCTGAAAGAGGTGCGAAGTTACCATCCATGGAATAAAGAGATTCGACGACGATGAGGATGCGAGCGGTCGAGTCGTGGGTGCGTGTCTCACGCAGAATATCTTCAAGCTGCGTTAAGTCGTTGTGCTGAAAGACGCGTAACTTAGCACCAGAAAGTTTGGCTCCATCAATTAAGCAGGCATGAGCTAATTTATCCAAAATAACAATATCGCCTGAACTTAATATTGCGGGGATAGTGCCTAAAGCTGCGGTGTAACCACTGGAAAAAAGTAATACGGCTTCCGTTTCTTTGAACACAGCTAATTCTGTTTCTAACTTTTGGTGCGAGGTCGTATTAGTAGAAATTAGGCGTGCTGACTGTGCTCCTAGAGTATGTTCATTCTGCAAACTTTCTATAGCGGCTTTTATAATGTTGGGGTGTGAGGCTAGACCCAAGTAGTCATTGTCGCAGAAGCGAAGAAGATGGGGAGAAAAAGTGGGGAGCCGCCGGGTTTGGTTGAGGGCTTGATCCTCTGCAAGTCGGAGCTGGAGGGTTTCTTCAAAAGACATGGATGGATGGTAGATGCTGAAAAGCGGACTTGAAACTGAATTTTTAGGATCACTCCAGGTGGGTTTTACCATTTACTTTAGAGGTGTTGAGTAAATACTGTTACCATGTCGATCAATCAACAAGGTTGCTTATCTGTTGTGATGCCGGTCTTTAATGAGGCGGCTACAGTTTTGGAGATGATTGATAAAGTCTTGCGGCAGCCCGCCGTGGGGGAGTTGATTGTAGTGGACGACGCCTCGCAGGATGAGACAGCAATGTTGATTGAAGGTAAGACCAAGCAAGATTCGAGAATTAAGCTTTTTCGACATGAAAAAAACCAAGGTAAAGGTGCAGCTCTTAGGACAGGTTTTAAGCAGGCTACAAAAGAAATTGTAATCGTTCAAGATGCAGACTTGGAGTATGATCCTTCGGAGTATAACGCGCTAATTGCCCCTATTTTAAGTAACAAAGCGGACGTAGTTTTCGGGTCGCGCTTTATGGGATCAGGAGCGCACCGGGTGCTTTATTTTTGGCACTATGTGGCCAACTTCGGGCTAACTCTTTTATCAAATATTTTTACGAACTTAAATATTACGGATATGGAAACGTGTTTTAAGGTTTTCCGTCGTGAAATTATTCAAAGCATAAAGGTGGAGGAAAATCGTTTCGGATTCGAGCCAGAAATTACCGCAAAAATGGCGCGCTACGAGCCAAGGCTTCGCATTTATGAGGTAGCTATTTCTTACTACGGGAGAACTTACGAGGAAGGTAAGAAGATAGGCTGGAAGGATGGGGTGCGGGCCGTGTGGTGTATTGTGAAGTACAATTTGGTAAAATAGGTAATTAAGAATCACCGAAACTAATGCCTACTTCTCGACATGTTGTCACCATCTGAGAGTCAGGTTGAACTTTTTTAAGTTGGCTAATGGCGTCCGTCATAGGAACGCTGCCTACGAGATAATTTTGATAGCTAACCATGGATCCAAATTTACCTTCTTGCACGAGATCCACGGCGGCTACGCCAAAACGTGTGCCTAGGATGCGGTCGAGTGCCGTGGGATTTCCTCCGCGTTGCAGATGCCCCAAAACTACGGAGCGTGTGTCCTTCCCTGTTCCCTGTGCGATAGAGTTAGCTACTTGTAGGCCTATGCCACCTAGGGCTGTTTCTCCGTTTGTAATAGAATTTAGTTTTGTTGAATAATCGCCATAAATAGCTTTGGAACCTTCTGCCACGACAACCATGGTAGTGAAGGCACCTTGAGCTTCACGATCTAGGATGACTTTATTAATCAGTTCGTAATCAAAAGGTATCTCAGGAATTAAAATGATATCAGCCCCACCTGCTAGGCCGCCGTGTAACGCTATCCACCCAGTGTAACGACCCATTACTTCTAAAACCATCACACGCTTATGGCTGCGGGCAGTGGTGTGAAGGCGGTCTAAGGCATCCACCACGCAGGCAACGGCGGAGTCGAATCCGAAGGTCATGGCAGTGGCATTGATGTCATTATCAATAGTCTTAGGAACGCCTATAGTAGGGATACCGGCTTCAAAAAGTTGATTTGCCGTGCTCAGGGAGCCGTCGCCACCAATACAAATGAGGCAATCGAGCCTGAGTTGGCTCATGGTTTCTTTAGTTTGTGCTATAATGGAGGGGTCAAGGCTGGCTTTATTACCGTGGCCGACCTTAGCTACGAAGTGACCTTTGTTGGTTGTGCCCAGAATGGTGCCACCGAGATGCATGATCCCAGCGGTCGAGTGAAGATCTAAGACCTGATACCGTGCGGGAGCTAGAATGCCCTCATAGCCATCCAGAAAACCGACGACTTCCCAATCAATTTTATTGGCGGCACGAACCGCACCACGAATGACGGCGTTGAGACCAGGGCAATCACCCCCGCTTGTTAGGATACCGATACGTTTCTTTTCCATAATGGTTAGAGAGTAAGGCTAGAATCATTTCAATCTAGTTTAATTTTCAATCAAGTATGCGAATCATCGGCAGTGTCCGGTATTGATGGTCAAGGTCTAAGCCATAACCGATCACGAATTTATTGGGAATAGTAAAACCTACCCAATGCGCTTTTACTATTTTCTTACGAGCCACCTGCTTATCCAATAAAATGCAGGTGCGTATGTCATGGGCTTTAAGTTTGCGAAGTCTTTGAATGACTTCATGCAAAGTTAGTCCGGTGTCTAAAATATCATCCACGATAAGAACATGCCGTCCTTTATACGTGCCGCTCACGCTATCGAGCCCTTGGATGATACCTGTGGATTCTTTGCCTCGGTAACTTTTTATCTTCCAACACTCGACTTGAGTTTCAGGGGGAAGTTGACGCATAAGATCGACCAAGAAAAAGATACTGCCATTCATTAAGCCGACGAGTGTGAGAGGCTTGCCTTGGTAATGACAGGTGATTTCCTGAGCAAGTGCTTTAATTCTTTGTTTGAGGCGAGTCGAAGAGATAAACGCCTTACCAGGGAGAGCCATGATCGTTTAAATATTACCTAGCTTCTTAAGCTGGGCGGCGATTTTTGCGTTGAGTTCAGCATTGGAGTTGAGTTGGGCAGCTTTAAGAAGATATTGTTTGCCTTGCTTTTTGCGATTTGTTTGAACAAAGGATAATCCGGCAAAATAGTAGATAGCTTGCTGAGTGGTAGGGGCGAGATTTCCTTTTTGCGTATCGATATTTTTAACAAGATACTCGAAATCCGAGCGAGCATTATCGCGGCGGTTCACGAAAGCGGGGAGGTTGAAATTATTCATGGCTCGAATGAAGCGCACCGTGATTTTAGTGGGGTCTGCTTCGACTGCTTCGTCCATGGTTTTTAGGCCATTTTTTAAATTAGAATAAGCGCTGGGTCCGAAGCCTATGTCGCGACTACGCAGAGTGTAAGCACTGCCTAAATAGACTTTGTAGAGAAGATTTTTAGGGTTTTGAACTATTAAGCTCTCAAGTTTGGATACTAACTGGTTCGTGGCTGCTTTATCCCCTTTTTCTGACTTGGTATGGAGAGCTTGGATTTCTAAGATAATGGGGTCTTCAAAAGAATCTTTGGATGGTTCCAGAGCAAGACATGGTGACACGAAGGCGACAGCGAGAGCCAAAGGATAAAAATAGATTGCATTAAACATCTCCCTTAAAATGCTCTTTTCTGGGCTTCTGAAAAGAAAATTTAATGGGAATTTAAGTTAAACAAGTGGGTAAGAGAACTTATTATTTATGTTTGGAACTTTGCTCAGTTTGCGTGCTGATCTGGAAAAGTATTTCCAAAGGGGGCATTTTTTTTTGCAAAACACGCTCGGGGTTGAGAGGAAGCTTGGCAATAAATTTTGTTTGTGAGACTTCTGCTAATCCTGTCAGAAAAAAAACGGGTAGCTTTTGCCCAGGGCAAACTTGTTTCATGATGGCAAATAAATCCCAACCATCAATTCCTGGCATTTGAATGTCGAGGAGAATCAGGTCATATTTGGCAGCGCGCAGGTAGTGCACAGCTTCTTTACCGTTTAAGGCGGTATTGACAGAAGCTCCAAGGGTATCGAGCAGCATTTTGAGAGCCTTCGTCCAGTTGGGATCATCATCTACCATGAGGATGGTTTTACCACGGAAGAACTTTTTAAAGGATTTAAGCTTTAAACTTTCTTCTTTAAGCGTTGGCATAGTGACAGAATGCTGAGATAAAATAATAAGCAAAGCCAAAAAAATAAATGTTTCTTACCATGATGTCGTTCCGCAGCTCTTCTAGGCCGCTTCGGTCTGGATTGAAATAACTTCCCCTGGCTCACATTCCACGTAAACAGTCATGGGACGACAGCACACGTAGCAATCATCCACGGTATCGTAGCTGCCTTGGGAGGTATCAATCATCGTTTCCCAACTTTCTCCGCAGTGAGGGCAAGTGATAAGAGAGGGTATGACCATAGGTAAGAATATATTTTTATTTACCGCAGGAACCTTTAGCTGGGGTGTCGCCCTCTAGCCATGTCCACGCTTTTCTGTAGCTACGGGATTCCAAATAGTGGCGGAGTTGAGGATCAAAGTCGGCTGGCGGATTCCGAGAAAAAAATTCAAGCTGTTCGATCGGCTTAGACAAATCCAGAGCGCACGCAGATTTTTGAGAATCCACGGCTAAAAAATAATCCGTCAAGGCTTGGCGTAACTCATTCATACTAGGCATACATTAATATAAACTGTTTTTTACGTTTAGGAAATGATAAGCAACTAGGGGTAGAAATTTTTTTAACCGTTGACTCGATTATGCTAGGTGGATGTAGAATCCTGCTTCAGAGTCGAATTGATTGCTCATGAAATTTTCTAGCTTACTTTTCTTATTGCTTACCATTAGTTCTAGTCAAGCTGAGATCAAGGCTCCTTACATTATGCCTAGCTTGCTTAGTGTGACGAAGGCGTTTATTCCTCAAGCATTATGGGAGGGGAAGACAGAAGAAAAATGGGTAGCCCTTAGTTTTGATGACGGCCCTAGTCAGTTTACGCTGCCCTTGCTGGATGTACTGAAGGAGGAAAATGTTGCTGCTACGTTCTTTGTTTTAGGGACTAGAATTAATATTTATCCTAATACAGTGCGTCGTATGCAAAGAGAGGGTCACCTCATTGCGTTACACGGTTCGGAGCACGTTAATCTCCATGGTAAATCAGAGTCGTGGTTATTGGATAACATTAATCGAGAGAAGGTCGCTTTAAAAAAAATAGTGGGGAATGATGCATTGCCACAGCGTTGGTTTTTCCGACCCCCATTTGGAGCAGTTAGCCCACGTATTATTCGCACGATTGAGTCAACTAATACCCGGGTGGTGATGTGTACTATTCTTCCAGGCCAGCAAGGACTTATGCCAGATAAGTGGGAGGAAAAGCCAGAGGTGACGGTGGCACGAGTATTACGAAATATTTCTCCTGGGGGCATCATCAGCCTGCATGATGGTGAGGATCGTGGGCTAAACGACCACGTTTTTAGCATGCCGCAGGCTCCAGAAACAGCGCGTAGTGTCATTCGCGCATTGAAGCGGGAAGGCTATCAATTTAAACGCATAGACCAGTTGCCAGATCCTAGTAGGAAGAGTTTTACGCCATGAGTAACTCAGGCTTAATTTGGAAACAATGGATTAAAACCGTTCGAGCAGAGCCCTTGGCCGTAATTTTGATTGAGGCGGACACGGGGGTAAGAGTAAATCGCCAAGAGTTAACTTTTTTAGCCACCAAGTTCCATCAAGAAAACTTACAAAAGTTACACGAAAAAAAAGTAGTTCTTTGTTACGCAAATTCTTTGGCGTGGATGGTGGCATTTCTTGCGGTGCAACGTGGCAATGGGACTGTAATTGCGCTGGATGCGGGCAGCCCAACAGTTAGGCAAGAAGAGCTAGCGGGGGATTTAGGCGCAGAGTGGCTTTTAAGTGAAGAACGCGGCGAAGTTTATTTGGGCGGCAAACAAAAATCAAATGGCCGAGCCTTGATCAAATTAACTTCGGGAAGCTCGGGTAAGCCTAAACAAATTCTTTGTCGTGCGGAACATCTGATGGCGGATGGGCGAGCTATCATTAAGGGCATGGGTCTGCGGAGTCAGGATCGCAATTTAGCTCTCATACCTTTGAGCCATTCGTATGCTTTGGGGAACGTGGTGATGCCTTTAGTTTTAAAAGGAATGGTTGCCGTTGTAGCTAAGACTTTCGTTCCATCGTTGATTCCTACTTGGATTAAGCAGTATAAAATTACAGTATTTCCTTCGGTGCCAGTTGTTTTTGGGCTTATTACGAAAACAAAAGAAACGGTAGATTTACAGCCTCTCCGCCTCGCTATTTCTGCTGGAGCGGCCTTGCCGGCGGAGTGTGCTATTATATTTTATAAACGGTTTGAATTGAACATTCACAACTTTTATGGGTCTTCGGAAACGGGAGGTATTTGTTATGATCGTGATGGTGATTTGACTAGAACAGGTCAGGGTTTAGGAAAAGTCCTGCCGGGAGTTAAGCTCACGATAAGTAAATCTAGGCGAGTCAGCGTATCCAGTCCTGCTGTAGCGACGAGAAGCGGAAAATTCACTTTAAAGGATACGGGCTCCTGGGCGGGCAACAAAACATTTCAACTTCTAAGCAGGTGCTGCACGACGGCTAACATTGGAGGGAAGAAAGTTAAGGTGGAAGAGCTTCAGCATGTGTTGCAAAGACTTTCAGCCGTGAGAGAAGTTTGGGTAGGGCTGAGTCAGCATGAGCAGCGCGATCATATTCTAGCTCTTGTTGCAACTTGTTTAGAGCCGTCTGCTGTAAAGAAGGAGCTGTTAAAGCAGTTACCAGCTTGGAAGATTCCTCATGTCTTGTGCTGTGTCTCAGCACTACCAAAAACACCGAGAGGAAAAGTGGATGTATTAAGAGCCAAAGAATTATTATTAGCTAGTTTTCCGGCCTAATACTAAAATTCCAGTAGCGACTTCAACAGATTGAACGGATAACGAGACTTCAAACTGAGCTAGGGATCCGAAATCACGTTGCAGAGTGGCTTGGATGTCTAGGTGTTCATTAGGGAAAACGGTTTTTTTGATTTTGAATTGTTGAACTTGGGCGAGCATGGTGAGTTGATTTTTTTCCTCAGCGGCCAGAGCCCCCCACAGAATGCCGCAGGCTTGAGCCGCGGATTCAATTAAAAGAACTCCAGGCATGAGAGGTTGCTCTGGAAAATGATCGGCAAAAAATGGCATGGAAGGATCTAACCGTTTACGAGCGATGATGGATTGGATGTCATCAGATAATTGAAAAGAATCAATGAAGGAAAATCCTGAACCATGGGGAGTGTGAGCGGAGATCATGATTTAACTTCCAAGCTAGCAAACTGAAACCACTGTTCGGGATATTGGTTTATGGTTGGCCAGAGGACATCTACTAAATGCTGAGTGTAAAACTGTAGGGTTTCTGCTGTTGTCCCTTTTTTTTCCACAAAGATAGGACTTAAAGCATCTAAACGGTAAAGGTTATTTGATTTACGGATAACGGTTACCGGAATGATGGGGCACTTGGAAAGCAGGGCTAGGAGTAAAATGCCGCTTGAGCAGTGTAATGTTCCACCAGGCACCTGTGCGGCATAGCTTTGGGTAGGATGAGGTCGATCAAAAAGAGCACCGACGAATCTGCCAGCCTCTAGGAGTTTAACAATTTGCAGAAATTGAAATTGATCCTGACCCACTTCGATCGTTTCAATTCCCCAACGTAGTCGGTAGTTGGCGCGCCACGTGGTGAGCTCAGGGGAGGGTTCGGCCTTAGTTAAGGCTACCATAGGATGGCCTAGATCTTGCATGATGACCCCACCAATTTCAAAGAAACTGAGGTGTGGCATTAACAACAAGGCACCATGTTCTCCACGAAGAGGTGGTTGTAAGTTGGCAAATCCATGGCGTTCATCAACCAACGAAATGGCTGCAGAAGCTGGACGGGAAGCCAGATAAAAATAATCAGCTAAAACGCGGGCAAATTCAGCATAAATTTTTCCCGGACTGGGTGGATGGGAAGTAGCAAGTAAGAGGAAATTTTTCCGAATAACGGACGCTTTTTCTGGATGGGTGAAACCGTAGAAATATCCAAAAAGTACCGCTACCCAGTGAATGAGGGGACGAGGTAGGTAACGAGCTAAAGCTGAGAGAAAAGAAAACCAACTAGCGCAATAGGTGCGTTGAGAGACGTGGGAAGTCATGAGAGATTATTAGTTATAAACTTAAATTTAGAAAAATGCTGCAGGTGAACTTGCCTTAGTGAGCTGCCCCGTGGCTTAAGTAGTCAGCACTGGTTTTGGCCTGCGAGGGGATTCTGCAAAACTTAGGCGGGGGGCAAGTTTGATATATTTTTGTAATTTGCACATGGTGTAAAAAACCCAGACTCTCCATTGCAAATCCCACGTTAAGTCAGTATTGCCCGCAACTAAGTTAAGCACAGCTCGAGGCATATCTAATCTCGGGTTAGGTCCCATAAAAACTTCAAAGGCATTTCGATCATAGAACATGCGGATCATGTCTAAAAAAACACTGGTCATTTTTTTAACACGGCGGGTGTAATTCCATTGTTCAAATCCAGAGAGACCACGACCCTGAGCATCTGCTTTTAGTATGGCTCTAGCAGCTAGTTGGCTAGAACGTAGAGCCACCATCACGCCAGAGGAAAATATAGGATCAATGAAGCCTGCTGCGTCTCCGGCTAATAACCAGCGATTTCCAGAGGCTACATTATGGCGGAAGGTGTAGTCTGCCTCGGTGCGGAAAGCTTCTAAGCGTTCGGCATTTTTCATACGAAACCGTATTTCCGTATTATTTTCTACGGCATGTTGAAAGCTTTCCTCTGGTTTTAACTTCTGGGATTTGAGGGATGAAATGGTCTGCACTAGACCGACTGAAGTCTTATCCTTATCCAGAGGGATAAACCAAAACCAGCCGTGCTCTAAGCGCACGATCGTAATGTGCCCGCCAGCATCCCCGTCATTACGCAACACATCACGGAAATGGGAAAAAACGGCGATTTTCTTGGGCATTCCTAGGTCACTTCTAGGCACTTTTAAAGCTTGGCCTAAAACGGAGGTCCGACCGCTCCCATCCACGATCCAGCGGGCTTTGGCCTTATGGCTGGCTCCTTCGTGGTCATAGGCAACCGTTACGCCTTTTGAGTCCACCTCTACACTTGTCATTTTAGCAAGTTGCAGAACAGTGGTTCCTTGTTCTTCGGCATGTTGCAGGAGGATATGATCAAACTTAGCGCGCTCGACTTGAAACGTCTTAGCGTAGCGTGGTGCTAGATTTTTCCCAAACCAGTAGCGCTGGAATCCTGCGGCGTTGCCTAACGTAAATTCTGCTCCTAATTTTGGCATGAATCCCGTTTGCTCTAACTTACTCCACACGCCGAGTTCATGCAGCACGTCGTTACCGTAGGGGATCAGAGATTCGCCAATGTGGAAGCGTGGAAACGTATCTTTTTCGAGTAGTAAAACTTTCTGCCCGCCCTTGGAGAGTAGTCCAGCCGTGGTGCTGCCAGCTGGTCCGCCCCCTATGACAATCGTATCCCAGTTTGGGTTCATGCGTTGAATTCCAGTTGACGTATAACCCAATGTTTAATGGTTCCAGGAGTCCGTAAGATCTGAATAGCAAGTTTAGGGTCTTTGATTGGCGTATTAAAGGTGCTTTCAATACCAAGAGTGAGCTGTAAGGCGTCGATAGAATCTAGACCTAAACCTTCGGGGCCGAACAAAAGGGTTTCCTCTCCGATAGATTCGGAGGCGACTTTAAGCATACAATTCTCTACAATTAATTGTCTAATGCGGTCTAAAGTAACTTTTTCCATAGGTAAGAATTTTTAAGATTAGCTGGGGATAAAGTGTAAAACAACTAAATTTAGCTATCTCTTGTTTAGTTCTTAGACATGTTGTTCACATTTAAGAATAAAAGAAAATAGACTATTAATTCTTGAATAGAATACGGCTGATTGCGCTGTTGAAACCTGGAACTAAAAGGGTACCTGAACATTTGGCTTGGATCATTTGTAGGCTGGCCCAACTTGATGATGCCGTAAAGGCCGCGCCCCAATCTGGACCCGAGCGGGGAAGATGCGGACTCCATGTTTTAGCCTGTGAGGCAGGCACGACATTTCCTGGTAGAACGAGGAGGGAGTTTCCCAGAGGTAAGGTCGTCATGGCCTTCCACGCTTCAAAGTGGGATGCCCGGCTGCGAAAGGGTAGAGTTGAGGTATCGGGCTGGAGGTAGGTCTCAGAGTTGTTAGCGGCTTGCACGAGTAATGCGCCAGCGCCTTCACTTGGGACAACTTCATTACGCAGCCATCGCATGCGATAGTAAGCCTCTAGGGTTAAAACATCTAACTCTTCGCCCGCTAGGACTAAGACACGGCTTACTTTACCGAGAGCTAGCCATACTTGAGCCACGCGGAGAGCTTCCACCCAAGCACTTTCATCACCAACAAGGGAGTAACACGCTTGGTCGATCCCTAGGATTGACGCTACATGACTAACGGGAGAATTGTAAACCGTCTCAGGGAAAAGCGCAGGACTGGCAAAACGCCGGCCACGTTTGAGCGTATCCGTGTAAAATCGGCGACTGTAAGAAATACTGCCAGTTCCTAGAGCACAAACCAGTCCTAATCGTGAGCGATCGAGCTCGGGACATTTTTCTAAAGCTTGGGAGGCGGCTTCCATTAAAAATAGGGCTAAGGGACTGGCGCGCCGCAATCTAGGTTCTTGTTGCCAGCGGATAAATTTCTGATGTTTAAAATCTACCTTACGAACGCTAAATTTTTTTTCAGGCTGACTTAACAGTGCTTCCTGATTTAAAGGAGGTTCAGGATCTAAAAGTAAAGATTCCGTAGATAGTCCTGCTGGGCTTACGGCTCCTGTGCCTAAAACATGTAAATTCGGTAAAGAAATCATGAGCTTAAAACTAAGGCCGCATTTGACCCGCCAAAGCCTAAGTTAACACTCATCACGGCTGAGTTAGCGGGTAAGGGGTGAGCGCATTTTTTTAAACTAGCTGCCATGATAGAAAGAGGTTCTCGATTATTTAATTGGGGAGGAGCTAGCAAATCTCGGGCAGCTAACAACGCAAAAACCGCCTCTAAACATCCAGCTGCACCGAGGGTGTGCCCGATGGCGGCCTTCGTTGAGCTGACCGCTATCTCAGGTAGCTGGGAGCCGAATACCTCGGTGTAAGCTAAAGCCTCTGCCCCATCGTTCATTGGTGTGCCTGTGCCGTGGGCGTTGATGTAAGAGATTTTATTTAAAGAGAGGCCACTAGCTTGCAGTGCTTCGCGTATGGCAAGGACTAGAGCTTTCCCCGTCGGTTCAGGCTGGGTCAGGTGTAGTAAGTCCGTGCTGTGGCCATAGCCGTGTATGCGACCTAGAATCTTAGCTCCACGAGCTAAGGCTGCTGTCTCAGATTCCAGAATAAGAAACGCCGCACCTTCGCCTAGCATGAGGCCGTCTCTCGTTTCATCAAAAGGACGACAAGCCTCTAGGCTTAAAGCTTGTAAGCAGTCAAAGCCCATAAAAATTAATTCCGTTAAGGCTTCATAGCCTCCAGTTATTACACAATCGGCACTTCCTGAGCGGATTAAATCAAACCCATGTCCGATGGCATTCGCCCCACTGGCGCAGGCATTGCCAATGATGGTTCTAGGACCAGCTAAGTCGAGGTGCTCACATATATCCTGTACCTGTTGTTGGGGCTGGTAGCGTGCGATGGAAGCTAGTAGTGCCCCACGTTTTCCTTCTAAAGTGCCCCGTACAAAGGATTCCCCCCATTCCATGGAACCGCCTGTGGTGCTTATAGTAAGTGGCGCGCGCCTAGCCCTCTCTGAACCTAACAAGCCTGATTGCAGTAGAGCTTCATGCGCAGCAGAGCAGGCCATGCGACTGGCACGACTGATACGACGCGACTCTTTTGAAGCAGTCAAAATAGCCTGAGCTCCCTCTTGACAGCGGCAACCTTCCGTAGCAAAAAGATCTATCCTTTGACGTTTTCCTCCACCTGAGGATAAAGCTGTCCATGTGCTGGGTAGATCAAATCCTAGCGGGCTCACGGCACCTAGACCCGTAACGACAACTTTTTCAAAACTCACTGCAAATGACTCCAGTAAACTGTGCGGGCAGTGATGGGCCCACCTTTAAAATAAAAAGTTTTTTGGTAAGAAAAAACGTTCGTTTGAGGATCATAATTTAAACGCTTTGGGCCGTCCGTATAGTTAGGATCATAAACTTCGAACTCCCAGACAGCTTCATTCTGTCGTAGTGCGTAAACCAGAACAGTGTGGTTGATGGCCAAGGAAGGGAAACGAGTTAGCCAAAGAACGGCGGGTTGTTTATTTTGAATCATCTGTCGTAACTCGTCCGCTGTGCGTGCTTGGTGGGCACGACTAACGGGAAAAGGCATAGCCATATTACCTAGGCGAAAGTATATAGGCCAACCAGCCCCGATATTTTTTTGCAGTAAAGATTGATGTTGCTGGCTAAAATTAAAAAGATTTTTACTGGCAGGGAAAACGATTTTTTTGTCATAAGAGAGTTCTTCTTCCCAGACAGGTTTAGAACTTACTTGCCTAATTCGCTTACTTAATTCAAGACCAGAAATCGGCGCTAAAGTTGGATCAAAGCGCGCAAACTTACGGAACTGCAAGGCTGCGCGCGCCATGACAAAGCAACGTCGACTGTATGTCTGTGCCTTCTGATCCGAATCAGCTTTATTCAAGACGGGTGGTGCGTCGTAGATCCAAACAGTTTCGTTAGCAAATGAAAAACGATCCGTACTCCACGTGAACGGTGCCGAAGAGCTGCCAGTGGGCAACTGGTGGGCGCAGCCTGACAAAAAAATAAATAGACAAGCTAGGGCAGCAGATATTTTTAATGGGAGAGTGGTTAATTTTATATAAAAATAAAATCGAGTGGGTAACGATATTAAGTAGGCGAACATAATAAAAGGAGTTATTTAAATCCTAGCAAACAAGATGATAGGAAATCTAAGCTAATCTGAATAATAAATCTTTCATCGATAATCTAGCTAGCCATAGTAATTTTGATGGTATCAAAATCGCAAACTTTAGTGACAGGTGCAACTGGTTTTATCGGACGCTATCTTGTTCGCACCCTGTTGGCTCGGGGAGAAACAGTCAGAGTCTTAGTCAGAAGCGAGGAAAAAGCCCACGACCTTTTTGGTGACGATGTCACTTGCTTTAAAGGTGATTTGTCTGATCAAGCCTCTCTGGATCATGCGGTCAAAAACGTAGAAACGCTCTACCATATTGCTGGGATTTACGCCTTTGGCCGTCAGAATAAAAAGAACTTAATGCAGGTAAATGTCACCGGGACAGAAAATATTTTAGAGGCGGCTCACCGTGCTAAGGTTTCCAAGGTGGTTCATGTTAGTTCAGCCGGTATATTGGCCCGTAAGAAGGGTGGAGCGAGTGAAGCTTCTTTCCCTATCTTGGCACCTTCGGGCCGTCCTTATAAAGCCTCTAAATGGTTTGCGGAGAAGGTTGCTTTAAGCTGGGTAGAGAGAGGGTTATCCGTGGTGATTGCTAACCCGACTTGTCCCTTGGGGCAAGAGGACAATACGCCCACGGGACAGATCATTCGTGATTTTCTGGCTGGAGAGTTTACTTTTTCGTCTCATACAGGTTTGAATTTTTTGGATGTTCGAGATTTAGCAACTGGATTAATCGCCTGTGCTGAGCGCGGTCGTTCTGGGCAGCGTTATGTTTTAGGTCAGCATAATAGAATGCTGACGGATTTCTTGAATATACTTGCGAAACAAACGGGTTTGCCTGGCCCTAAGGCTGAAGTTCCTTGGCACCTGATAGCTGCCTGTGCGGTAGGGAGCGAGTGCTTACAAAGTCTAGGACTACTAAATTCCACTCGTCTCTGTTGGGAAACTGCGCAGCAATCTAAGTTCATCCAGTTCTTTGACGGCATCAAAGCAGAGCAAGAGTTGAGCTGGCGACCGCAAAGACCTTTACTTGAAACCATAGATTGGACTTTGGAAGCTTATCGAATGAAACGGGAATTGGAGCAGCCTGTTTTTAGTAAAGGTTGATAGGGTTATGTTGATCTTCTTTTTTGTTTTGCTTCTTATTATTCCTGTCGTGTGGTGGTTGATTGCAAGCTGGTCGGTGGCACTTTTTTTGAATACGAAAAGTCTTGATCAGACCTCAACATCGTTCGAACCCCTTAGCCTTTTCAAGCCATTGCCTCCCCTAAAAAACATACCGGATTGTCAACGCTATGCGCAGAGCCTTGAAAGTTTTGTGAAACAATTATGTCAGGGGGATGAGGTATTGATTCTCGTCCATCAAGATCAAGAAACATTCTGGCGTGATAAAGTAAATTTTTGGGAAGGTAGCCAACCAGGAATAAGTATAAAACTATTCGTCAACCAGCTAGAGCACGAAGCTAAACATACCAATCCTAAGATTGATGCCATGGCTCTCTTAGCTCCCCATGCTTCTCATAATCTTTGGTGGTGGAGTGATGCCGATATAACAGTTCCATTAGGTGAGGTGCAGATTATCCGGAATGAATTTGAGCAGTCGCAAGTGGCTCTGCAAACGCAAGCTTATCTAATCCCCACAATTTGCAGAACGGAGGATTGGCTAGATGCTTTATTTGTCCATATAGAGCTACTTCCAGGGCTGACTTTATTATCTAGAAAAAAGGAAGTAAATTTCGCCTGTGGTGGCAGCCTACTTTTTCGTAAGGATGTTTTTGAAGAAAGAGTCAAGTGGGATGAGTTGGGTGCGGAGATAGCGGACGATTATTTTCTTGGAAAAAAAATGCAACCAGTGCGCTTGGGTCGTAGCCTCATGTGTACGCAGTCTGGGGAAGAGGGGCTGTTCTTCAGTTGGTGCCACTATTTCCGTTGGCAGAAAACGGTGCGTTGGTGTCAACCCGCTGGCTTTACTGCTTTATTTTTTCTTCAACCACTCGGTCTTACTCTTTTAGCAGGGCTTCTAGGTTTGGGCGGTTGGATGTTAGGTGGATTTCTCCTCCTCCTTTTGCTACTAGAGGCATGTTGGGTTACGCATTTATTTCGTAAGTTAAATATATACTCAGGCTTAAGTGTTTTTTGGATCTCGCCACTATGGAGTTTCGTGCGCTTTGTAACATGGCTTCTTTGTTGGTTTCCTCTCGCTGTAAGCTGGTATGATATAAAGTGGTGGAAATCAAAAGCATCTTCTGTAAGATTGGGTGAGAATTAAAAAATTATGAATAAGGTTAATGTACTTAATCCCCACCCTGTACTATCGAAACACTATCAAGAACGTGAAGAAAAAGCCCGCTTCTTACGTGGTATCTTTGATGCCTCAGCTCCGCATTATGAAGGTATAGCTTCGTGGGGTTTTTTCGGTAGTGGGCATTGGTATCGGATTAATGCTTTAAAATTACGTGGAGGCTTAAAGCCGGGCATGAAATGTCTAGACATCGCCTCAGGCACAGGCCCCACGGCTCGAGCTGTAGCGGAAGTTGCAGGAGGGCCAGCCCATGTAACTTGCTTAGAGCCCAGCTACGGGATGTTAACGGAATCGCGTAAGCTCCTTTCCTCGACCCATATACAGGGGTGCGCGGATGCATTGCCACTAATCGACAACCAGTTTGACTTTGTTACGATGGGATTTGCTCTACGGCATGTGGAAAATTTGCAACAAGCCTTTAACGAATACCACCGTGTGCTTAAACCTGGGGGAAAACTTTTTATTATGGATGTTACAAAGCCAAATAACGCCTTTCTCTTGGGTGTTCATAATATTTACTTTAAATACATCCTGCCATGGATGACGCAACTGATCACTCGGAGCAAACCCGCCACCTATCTCATGCACTATTACTGGGAAACGATGGAGATGATGATTGAGCCTGAGGCTGTCGTGGCTAGCTTAAAGGAAGCAGGCTTTAAAAACGCTCAACATCATTTGGTGCTAGGCTGCTTCAGCGAGTATAGCGGAGACAAATAGTCATTTTTTGTGAAAACTACCTTGCTAAAAACTTTACTACCTTGGCTCTGCTATGCGGTCTTAAGTTTTTTGGGCTGGCATAAAAGTGCAGCTCCTGTTGCACTGCTCGTGCTTACCCTGAGTTGCCTGATTCTCGGAACGGGATTTAAGCCAGTGGATCTAGTTTTAATCGTTTATTTTTCTGCCGTAGCTCTAGGCGTAGGGCTTTTACATTGGAGTTGGCTCAGCTCCATTCAACCCGTAGCTGCGCCCGCTATGCTAGCAATCATGGCCTTAGTTACACTCCTTCTCCGCCAGCCCTTCACGTTACCTTATGCTCGAGAATCGGTCAAAGATCCTGCCATGTGGGATAATCCTCATTTTTATCGGGTGAATTATATACTTTCGATTCTCTGGGGTTCAGCTTTTTTATTAGCGGCACTCGGTCAGGCTTGGGCTCTCTATCAACCTAAAATGTTGTGGTTTGTCACGTTGAGCGCTTTCTTGGTGACTGGCCTTGTGGGGTGGACGACTTATTGGTTCCCGCCTTGGTATCGTAAAAGATTTTACACTCCCGAGTTGGCTCAATCAGAGCTTATCGAATGAAAGACTCCTTCTTCTGGTTCTTACTTACCTTAGGCTATGCCGTCTGTATGGCGGCCTCCCACTTGCTTTTAAAAACCGCGGGACAATCCCCACTGGGGAAGGGCTTGCTCGTTTTCGCTTTGGCAAATGGAGTCGGTTTCCTCGGCATGGTCTTACTTCCCTTCGCCTTACAAAAAGGGCCAGCTCCTTTTACTTTCGCTTTAGCCATAGGCGGGGGGTTTGCTCTACTTCAGGCAGCGTGTTGGATTTTATTTCCCCAAGCTTTTTCTCTACCTGAAGTAGTTGGAGTGTTTCTTATCATCGCAGGAATTTGCTTGTTAGCTTATCGACAACTTCCCACTTGATCCTATGAATGATAAAGAATTAACGGGTTTGCTAGACTCTCTAGGGTCAAGCCAGTTAGACTGGCACGAACGAGGGCGTTTAAGTAGAAATAAGATATGGGGTAAGAAGGTCTTTGTCCGCGCAGTTGTTGAGGTTTCCAGTTATTGCCGTCAGAACTGTAGCTACTGCGGAATGCGGCGTGATAATGAATCGCTAGAACGCTACCGAATGGAGGCGGATTTATTACGAGAAATCCTTTTTGAAAACCTGCCTCCTTCCGTCACAGACATTAACATTCAAGCTGGGGAAGATCCTGTCGTGGTGCGTGAGGTGGTCATACCTTTAATCCGTGAAGTGAGGGAGAACACCTCTCTGGGCATCAGCGTTTGTTTGGGGTCATTAGATGGTAAGCTCTATCAAGAATTATACGAGGCGGGAGCGGATCTTTACATCATCAAACTCGAAAGTGGAAACGAGGCACACTATAAAAAGATGTTAGCTCCAGGCACCTTGGCGAAAAGATTGGATGCCATCCGCACGCTCGTGGCGCAAGGCTGGATGGTATCCTCTGGATACATACACGGCTTACCACATCAGACTAAAGAGCATGTTTTGGAAACCATCCGTTTACTAGAAACCTTACCTTTGAGCGGAAATAGTGTGAGCCCTTTTATAGCGGGTCAAGATACTGTCTGGTCTGACCATCCCAGTGGTTGCTTAGAAGCTGCCTTAAATGCTGTAGCCGCCATGCGTTTGCTAAAACCTGAGCGCATCATTCCTGCGGTTAGCGCCATGAGCATTTTACACCCAGATGGTTATGTCCGTGCGTTACAAGCTGGAGCCAATCTCTCGACGATCAACCTCACGCCAGAAGGGTGGAGAGAAAATTATCAACTTTATAAAAAAGAACGCTACATCATGAGCGAGCAACGAGTAATTGCGGCCATTGATAAAGCTGGGCTAGAACCCAGCATTGTAAGCATGACGGAAGTTCTGCGTTCTTTCTCAGAGCCTGCGGGTTTAAATGCCGTTCCAAGCCTCGCTAGTTTCGAGGAAATAAAGTCCACTTAAGCAGCTGCGGGATCCTAGGGATCATCAAGACTAAGAGTTTAGCATGAGTTCGGATCAGTAATAAATTGTCGGACAAATAACGAAAGTGGGAAATACCGCCTTCATGCTTCGATGGATAGTGCACAGGCACTTGGACATTAATGGGTTTAAAGCCTTGCCAATAAAGTCGAACCACTACTTCCGTATCGAAATCGTAACGTCGAGCCGATTGGATTTTTTCCATAATCTCCACGGTGGCTTTCACGGGATAGACTCGGAATCCAAAAAGTGAATCACGGATTCCGCCCCAAAGCGTTTCAATATCCGTAAAAATATTGCCGCCGTGGCGCCCATAGACTCGTGCTTTGGGTGCATCACTCCCAAAAATGGGGGCACCTAATACCATCACATTTGACTGGGCTTCTGCAAGCTGCATGAACTTTCTTATAAATCCAGATGGGTGTTGCCCGTCAGCATCCATGACGAGGGCATGAGTAAAACCTTCAGCTAAGGCTAATTGTAGTCCATACAAAACAGCGGAGCCTTTACCGCCATTATCTTTGCGAACTAGCACCTTTAACGCAGGCTCAGATTTAGCTAACTCTAAAGCTGGCTGAGTGCTGCCATCATTAGAGGCATCTATTATTACCCAGACTGGCTTCCACTCTGCGAGAGCTTCGTGAATTGTTTTTGATAGTTGGATTCCGCTATTATAACTAGGCAGTAGAACCAAACTTTTGTGGCGTGGTTTATTTCCGGAAGGATTGATTGAATCAGTAGAAATAGGATGAGCAGCCAGCATAAAACAGATTAAGCATGAAACGGTATGAGGGCAGTAGAAACTATTTTTAGAAGATGATTTAATTAATCACTTTTAATTATTTTTTTTGATGTTTTACGGTAATCCTTCATTAGCCGAGTATGTTGTTCATGGATTTGGCCAAAAGGAATCTGGACACGAAAACGGTATTGAATACGGGAAGGCGCAAAGTCTCCATTGGGAAGTTTTTTCGTATCAAAGGAAAACTCCATTTCCTTGAGGGTTGCAAAAAACCATGCCACGGAAACAGGTTTAGTCAGGCTGCCTTTATTTTTCATTAAGGTCTGATCCTTGACGGAGACCCAGAAATAGCCTGCCACTTCATTAGCTACTTTCTCCTCACGATTATTGAAGGGTTGACCTCCCTTTGGGGTGAAGCGGATTTTATGACAAACTACTCCGTTTATGGTTTCCTGTCCTGCATGTTCATAATTAAAGTGGTCTATAATTTGTAAAATATTAAAAGGCTCTTCCTGCGAACTTTTCCTTAAATCTTCCTCCATCCCTTTGACCCCCTCAGGTGCTTTACGGGTCTCGTAGTCTGGGGACTGACCAGCATTTAAGGTGGTACTTTGTGTTTCAGTTTTGGTTACTTGGCGTGCGGAGTTTAACTTTTCACGTTTTGAAATAGCCGTGCATTCATATGCGGCGCGACGTTCAAGTAATTTTTTATCTTGCCGCACGGCCGCCTGCACAAGTTTGAATGGGTCTTCTTTAGCATAAACACCTTGTGTCAGTGCTAATAAAAGAACAAAGCGCAGCGTTGCGCATAGAAAAGTAGGCGGAGATGTTATCATACTATTTACAGGGTGCCGCAGCTCTTGCTTTATTCAAGGTCTGATTCCCAGAGGGCTAGGCAGTTGCTTTGTAGATTCCGACTATTCCAATCATGATCCAAAAGACGTTTAGGAGGGTGTAGGCTTTGTCTTTTTTTAAGACAGAGCACCAAGAAAGCAAAATGGCATCAACCGTATTAAAGATCCAAACGAACAGGAAAGGGCTAGCTGGCCCCATCCAGCTCACTAGCGAAAAACTAAATATCCGCATAATAACACCGATAAGTTCTAACATTCGAACATGGGACAAAATAAAGGCATTGATTGATTGGAAGCTCATAGACGTAGGGAAGGGAGCTTCAAAGTTCTTCTCTGGGCGTTGGCATGTGGCCAGAATGCTTGGGTAATATAATAAGAAAAGCCAAAAAAACCCACACCTTAGCTCTAAGGGTGGAGGCGGCGGGACTCGAACCCGCGTCCTGAACGATAAGTACAACTGTTTCTACAAGCTTAGGGGCCGTTAAGTTCTCAAAGTCCGGGTTGCGCGGCCCCGCGCATCGTCCTTCCAGCCACCACGTTGATTCACTGTCTAAGGTCGGTCACTCACCCTAGACATTGTCCGACTAATTTCGCCGTTATCCCGTAGCCGGAATCAGAGTAACGACGTCACAGCACTTTAGGCTGCGAGGGCTAATTCTTCGTTAGCAATTATGTTTTGAACGGGATGATTAACGAGGCCAACCTGTTCAGTCCTCGGCTTGCCACAGGAGACTGTTTCGAACAGTCGAAACCGAGCGCCCCCTTTTGGAATCCTACGCCGCACTATTTCTAGTGTTGGCGTAATCTCTAAACATAGTTAGTTTTAGGAAAAGGACAACATTAAATGAAGACTATCATCGCCGCTCTCTTGGTCTTGGTCGCAGCACTAACTCCGCAGCTCCTTGCTCAAAGCACGCTCGAGCCCACGCTAGGTCAGATCTTTCCCGTAAAATTGGAGGGGGAGCGTCTCGTGGTGCCTTACGCAGTGTTGCTTAATTTAAATGATATTTTACCCGCAGGCACTGCTATCCATAAATTAATTCAACGGCCACGTCAGGATGATAAAGATGTGAAGAAGCGTAAGAATATGGATTTTAATACGGATAAATATGCGGCGGTTCAGCGTTTCGCGGTGGAGCACAGAGAAATAGATCCTAATAAATCAGCTGTGACTCTAGCCGTAGAAGATAGAGCAAAAGGTCCTTCGATGACAGACGAGATGAAGTTCCGGGCTTATTTGCATCGCGCTGTTACCGAGGATTATTACCTCGCCTATGATTTACCCAGCGGTGGCGAGAGACGAATTGGGCAATTTGAATTTCCTGAAGGATTATTCTTAGCCGAAAAAGATGGCGGTGTTGTGGTCTTAGCTGTGGGAAAAGGTTCTATGGCAGAAAGAAAGGGAGTTTTAGTTGGAAGCGTGCTCAAAGCATTAAATGGGATTCCCCTTAAATCACTAGAAGATTTTAGAGATCGATTTTTTAAAGAAAAAACATCTAAGCAACAAGTGGGGGAGTCTGTTATCATGACTATTCTTTACGCAGGACAAAAGCAAAACACTGAAGTTGATTTCAGCTCAGGCCGGTCGTTAAAAAGTGCTGGGGATCTGATGTCTGATTTGAGTGCAGAAATGGAACCTAAAAACCAATCGGCTAAACCGACTCCCACACCGGCTCGGAAAGAGCCTGTGACTAAAATGCCTATCCTGTGAAGTAATAGTTGAACGTAATGATGAATGCTCCAAGGCAAGTTCCCGCAATTATGGAGGCAGTGATCCCGACGATGGCTTCCAATTTGTCACACTCTTGTTTAAAGGAATTTTCTGATTCGTTCATGACTGAACGTTAAGCCTTTCCTTGCATCGTTCAATTGTTTTTTATGACTAATCTGGGGCTGGAATCTTTTGAGCAGTTTATGGGGCGAGCTTTGCATGATCCTGTGGAGGGTTACTATCGGACTGGTATTCAGACGGTGGGACGGGGCGGAGATTTTTCCACATCAGCAACGATTTTTCCGGAATTAGGCCGAGCACTGGCACGCTGGTTGCAGGTGCAGCGTCAGGAGTTGGCGTGGGCTTCGCCTGTGCATCTGATTGAGGTAGGAGGTGGCACGGGAGACCTTATGAAACGAGTGCTGCAAAATCTAGGGTGGTGGGGACGCAGGTCGTTTCAATTTCATTCCGTAGAAAGTTCGCCTGTTCTGCGTGCTCAGCAAGAGCTGAATTTAAAAGGATTTAAAGTGCTTTGGCATGACGATATGAGCCAAGCCATGACTTCCTGCGAGGGGCGTGCTTTAATTTATTCTAACGAGTTAGTTGATGCCTTTCCCTGCCAAGTTGTCAGTTACCAGCAAGGAATATGGAAGGAGCTTTTCTTAAAGACATCGACTACTGGGATGGAAGAAGCCTGGTGGGAGGTTTCAGAGACGAAGGCGTTGGAACTACGACAACTCTGCCCACAACCAGTGGAGGGTCAGCGGCTGGAGATTCCGACGGCGTATCGTGATTGGTTAAGATCATGGGTAGAACAATGGCAAGGCGGCAGCATGTTAACGATCGATTATGGCGGCCGTTCGGAAGAGCTTTTTCGGCAGCATCGTTATGGCACATTGAGGGCGTATTTTAAGCAGATGCGGCTGGTAGGTGATGAAGTATATCGAAGAGTGGGACGACAAGATTTAACGTTTGATGTTAATTTTTCGTTAGTGATGCAATGGGGAGCGGAGCAGGGGTTGAGGCAGATGCATTACGAGACACAGAAAGAATTTATCAAGCGCATGGGTTTGAAATGCGATGACGTTTCAGCATCAAGCCAAGCGCAAGAAATGTTTCAGGTGTTGGAGCAAGTGCGAGGGTTTTGAGAAGACGCATGAAGCCTGGCACATAGATCAGGAGCGTGAGAAGATGGATATTTGACATCGTGGTGCAAATTAGTTTTGCCCAAAAATTCCTCAGGCTATTTTACGATTTTACTAAAATTTAAAATTCTTTAGTCGAAGCGCGTTAGCTATGACGGAAACACTGCTCATGGCCATAGCAGCACTGGCCACCATGGGGCTGAGGAGGAGGCCAAAGGTTGGGTAAAGCACTCCCGCCGCCAGAGGTATGCCGAGGCAGTTGTAGAGAAAGGCGAAGCCGAGGTTCTGGCGTATGTTGCTCATGGTAGCTCGGCTCAAGGCGATGGCTTGCACGATTCCGCGCAAATCGCCTTTGATGAGGGTGATGCCTGCACTTTCCATGGCCACATCCGTTCCTGTGCCCATGGCGATGCCAACATCTGCGGCTGCTAGAGCGGGGGCGTCATTGACTCCATCTCCGGCCATGGCGACGTGCAATCCAGCCGCTTTGAGTGATTCTATTTTCTCGTGCTTATCCTTAGGGCTGACCCCAGCAATCACTTCATCAATCTGGAGCTGGTTGGCGATCACTTGTGCAGTTTTGGCATTGTCTCCCGTTAGCATGATGACCTTCAGGCCAAGTTGGTGAAGCGCACGAATGGCTTCTTCGGTGGTGGATTTCAGGGGATCGGCAAGAGCAATCAATCCAGCAGCTTGTCCATTCACGGCCACAAAGATTACGGTGTTTCCCTCCATCCTTAGTCGGTCGGCTTCCGTTTCTAGACTTTCCAACTTTGTAACCTTGCGTTCCACCAATAGACTCAATTGCCCGATCAATACATTTTTCCCTTCAACGCTGCCGCTGACGCCTCCTCCGGTGATGGACTGGAAATCGGTCATCGCCATGAGAGGGAGATTTTTTTCCTTGGCTGATTGAAGAATAGCTCCTGCTAAGGGATGTTCACTTTGGGCTTCTAGGGATGCTGCCCATTGGAGCAGATTAGCTTCATTCACTTCACCCACAGGGAACAGATGCGTGACGACAGGTTTGCCCTGAGTGAGTGTCCCTGTTTTATCCACGACTAACGTGGTGATTTTTTCCAGTCTTTCTAAAGCTTCGGCGTTTTTGATCAAGACTCCAGCTTGAGCACCGCGCCCTACTCCAACCATGATGGACATGGGCGTGGCGAGTCCAAGGGCACAGGGACAAGCGATGATGAGCACGGCCACGGCGTTGATAAGGGCATAAACGAAGCGCGGTTCTGGCCCGTAGAAAAACCAGACCCCGAAGGTGAGCATCGCAATGCCGATGACCACGGGCACGAACCAGCCAGAGACGGCATCGGCCAGTCGTTGAATGGGAGCACGGCTGCGTTGGGCCTTAGCCACCATATCGACGATTTGGGCGAGCATCGTTTCATGCCCTACTCGTTCAGCTCGCATGACGAAGCTGCCCGTGCCGTTGACCGTGCCTCCGGTAACTTTGCTGCCAACTTCTTTACTCGCAGGCATAGGTTCCCCTGTGAGCATGGATTCATCCACGGCGCTAGTGCCTTCTTGTACGATTCCATCCACAGGAATTTTTTCACCAGGTTTGACTCTTAGCAGATCGCCGGGTTGCACTAGATCGAGGGGAATTTCCTCTTCGTTTCCGTCTTTGACTCGCCGAGCTGTTTTAGGTGATAGTCCTAGTAAAGCTTTCATTGCAGCACTGGTGCCGGCTCGTGCTTTAAGTTCTAGCATTTGGCCAAGGAGCACGAGCACGATGATTACCGCTGCCGCTTCAAAATAGACTCCCACTGCTCCATTATGTTGGAAGGAACGAGGGAAAAGATTCGGAGCGAAGACCGCTACGAGACTGTAAAGAAAAGCAGCACCAGTTCCTAATGCGATCAGCGTGAACATATTTAGGCTGCGATGTATAAGAGAGTTCCAGCCCCGAACGAAAAACGGCCAACCCGCCCAGAGGACGACTGGAGTACTTAAAAATAGCTGAATCCAGTTGGAAGTTCCGCCGGGTATGTCTCGGATACCCGGGAGCTTTTCGCCCATGGTGAGGAGTAGTAATGGGAGAGATAAAGCGACACCGATCCAGAAGCGGCGTTGCATATTGCGGAGTTCGTGATCATCTTCCGCTGTGTCAGCTGCCGGGGCTTCTAGTTCAATCGTCATGCCACAGATAGGGCATTCCCCTAAATGATCTTGCCTGATCTCGGGATGCATCGGGCAGGTGTAAACTTGCTTAGATGTAGTTGGTTTCCAAAGCGGATTCCGTTCCAGTGCCATCCCGCATTTTGGGCAGGCACCTGATTCTTCTGATTCCACGCCAGGGCACATGGGACAGATATACTTTGCCGTTGAAATTGACGGTGAATTCCCAGCGGGTTTTTGGCAGCAAGATTTTTCTTCGTTCGTGTTCATGAGTAGATATTAGTTAAGCGATAGCACTTGGGAACAAGCGAGCTACACTTTTTCTGCCGAATTTCCAGAAGACCAGAGGTGTGACGATGAAATCTAGGAGTGTGCTAGTGAAGATGCCGCTGAAAATAACCACGGGCATTAAAGCTGGCTTAGTTGGGATTGGAGATTGGTTAGTTTTTCTTGAGCTTCTTGGGCTAGCTGTTTCCATTCCAAAACTTTTTCGGCGGGAGCATTGGCGCACATTTTTTCGTTAGAGATTTTTTTCTGTTCGCGATCTAAATCGGTCTGCGCTTTTAAAATCTCTTTTTCTAAACGGATTTTTTCTTGGGCTAAATCAATCAAGCCATCGAGGGGAAGGTAGAGATCACCCAATGGGCTGAAAAGCATGGGAGTCTTGGCGGGGGCTTCGCTTACGAGTTCCAGAGATTCGGCATTTATCAAAGAGCTGAGAACGGAGAGTTCATCGTTGGTAATGGGGTGCGGAGTTTTGAGCTTGAAGGCGACTTTTTTATTGAGCGCAATAAGGAATTCTCCGCGCAGACGGCGCGAGGTATCGACGGTGGCGTAGAGGTCTCGTGCCAGCTGAGGACCCGCATTGGAAAAGGTAAAATGGGAAACGGTGGGCCAAGGTTGGAACTGAATTGTTTCTTTGGAAAAACCTAATTCGAGCCATAGCTCTTCCGTGAGGAATGGTGTATAAGGATGGAGGAGACGCAGGACTTTATTTAAAACGTAGTCAAAGGTAGCAAGGGTTCCGGCACGGGTGGGGGAATCAGGGTTCTGAAAATCTGCTTTGGCCGTTTCTAAGTAGCGGGCACAGAGGTCATCCCAAACAAATTCGTAGAGCGTTGAGGCGATTAAGCTGAATTCGTAATTTTTAAAGCCGGCATCGATCTTAGTAATGACGGCATCTAAAGTTTGTAAGATGTGTTCAGCAAAAGGACTGAGTTTATGTTGTGACGGGTCGGCCAGCGGATCAATTTCTCCGTGCATGGTGCGAAAGCGGCAGGCGTTCCAGAGTTTATTACAAAAGTTACGACCTTCCTCGACTTGCTTTTCATCAAAGCGAATGTCTTGGCCTTGGGGCGCAATGCGCATCAGGCCGAAGCGGATGCCATCGGCACCGAACTTACTGATGAGGGCGAGCGGGTCAGGGGAGTTGCCGAGGGACTTGCTCATCTTGCGGCCTTGTTTGTCGCGGATGAGGCCGGTGAAATAAACGTCTTTAAACGCACGGTTCGCTTCGAGGTAATTTCGGCTACCAGGATCAGCCGCAGATTGGGCGGGATTAAATTCTAGTCCTGCAATAATCATGCGAGCTACCCAAAGAAAGATGATGTCGGGCCCTGTGACGAGGGCGTTGGTGGGATAGAACTTTTTGCGGGTAGGTTCATCCATTGTGGCGTAAGCCCAGAGCCATGAGGAGGCCCAAGTGTCCATGGAGTCTTCATCTTGAATCCACTCTGCGCCGGGGGATTCACGTTGCGCTTTAGTTTGTCCGTTACGATACCAAACGGGGATGCGGTGTCCCCAGAAAACTTGGCGGGAGAGGCACCAATCTTGAATATTTTCTAACCAGTGATTATAAACTTTTTCCCAACGTTCAGGATAAAAACGGATGACTTGTTCACGCACGGCCTTTAAGGCTTCTTCGATCATAGTGCCGCCGAGCATCTTACGGTAATCTAAAAACCATTGCTCGGAAAGGCGGGGTTCGATGGGGACTTGACCCCGCTCGCTGAAGCCTACGTTGTTATCATAAGGCTCTTCTTTGACTAATAATTCTAAGGCTTGCAGCATCTCCACGGACTTCTTACGCGCTTCGAAACGATCTAGTCCATGTAACTCGGGAACGGCGGGACAATTGATCTTACCGTCAGGGGTTAAGACATCAATAATGGGGAGATTATGTCTCTGGCCGATTTCAAAGTCAGCTTTGTCGTGGGCGGGTGTTACTTTTAAGACACCGGTGCCGAATTCAAAGTCCACATGTTCATCGGCCACGATCGGAATGGAGGCGGGGGGGAAGGGGCGGAGCACATGTTGACCGATGTAGCTTTGGTAGCGGGGGTCGCGCGGATTAACCGCCACGGCTGTGTCACCCATTAAGGTTTCAGGCCGTGTCGTAGCAATTTCTAAAAAAACACCAGGCCGCTCTTGCACTTCATAACGCATGGTGAAGAGCTTACCTTTTTGCGGGGTGGAGATGACTTCCTCATCGGATATGGCGGTGAGAGAGGCCGGGCACCAGTTCACCATACGGTTTCCACGGTAGATGTAGCCTTTATGATACAGATTAACGAAGGCTTCTTGAACGGCTTGATGATAAGCTGGATCCATGGTGAAGCGTTCGCGTTCCCAATCGCAGGAGCAGCCTAATTTTTTAAGTTGCTGAATAATAATACCGCCACGATCTTTCGTCCAAGCCCAGATAAGTTTTAGGAGCGCTTCACGCCCGATGTTATGACGGTTGAGGGCGAGTTTGGGTTTATTTTGGGTTCGATCCCAAACGTGGTCGAGCGATTCTAAAACCTCGCGCACGCGGGGGGGAAGTTCGTCAGGTTTACGTAAGGCTTTTTCTACGGCTGTCTGCGTGGCGAGACCGGCGTGATCTGTGCCTGGAAGCCAGAGAACTTCATGGCCATCTAATCGAGCCTTACGGCAGAGAATGTCTTGAATAGTATTATTTAGAACATGACCCATGGTGAGAACGCCTGTCACGTTGGGTGGAGGAATGACGATGGAGTAAGCGGGTTTCGTGCTCTCGGGGCTGGCGTGGTAACAGTTAGAATCTAACCATGCGGCATAGAGTTTTTCTTCTACGGGAGAGGGTTCATAAGCTTTGGCTAATTCAGGCATGAGACAATTGAAGGTAGAGAACGAAAAGCGTTTGACAAGAAAAGCTGAAAAATCATCAGGCGTAGGCGTGGTTTTTTTAATTAGGAAAACTGTTTGGCAAATGAGGGGCTTGGTCTAGTCATAGGGTATGGAAATTGTGCCCGTGGTTTTAGGAGCTCGATCATATGAGGTTCATATTGGTCAGGATTTGTTTGCTCAATGTTTAGCGGGCTTTGATTTTTCAGGCGGGATCGCTCTTATTACGGATACGAATGTCGCTAAGCAGGATTGGTTTGTTCCTTTTAAAAGTAGGCTTGAGCAGCTCAGCTCTAAGGTGGTTTGTTATGAGGTTGAGGCAGGGGAAAAAGCTAAGGCTCTGCCCGTGTTTACGGACCTATGTTCACGTCTAGCCCAGGATAGATTTCCTCGATCTGCGACGGTGGTAGCCGTAGGGGGAGGGGTGGTAGGTGATCTAGCGGGGTATGTGGCAGCGTCCTATTTACGTGGAGTCGCTTTTATTCAAGTGCCCACGACCTTACTGGCGGCGGTGGATAGTAGTGTGGGTGGAAAAACAGGAGTTAATTTACCCGAGGGAAAAAATTTAGTTGGGGCTTTTTATCAGCCGCAAAAAGTTTTAATTGATCCGAGTTTTCTGAAGACCTTGCCTGAACGAGAATTGGCGGCAGGGATGGCGGAGGTGATTAAGTATGGACTGATTCGAGATGCCGCATTTTTTCAGCAAATGGCGCAGGGTCGCCCGAAGGACTTGGCTCCCGTGATCAAACGCTGTGTCGAGATTAAGGCTCAGGTGGTGGCGGGGGATGAGCGGGAGGAGAGCGGGCTGCGAGCCATTTTAAATTTTGGCCATACGCTGGGTCATGCCATTGAGCAATCGGTTGGTTACGGTGAGCTGCTGCATGGGGAGGCCATCGCTATCGGGATGGTGGCGGCGACGCTGCTTTCCGAAGAGTGTTGTGGTTTAAAAGAAGGAGCGGTGAAGCAGGTGCGCGCGGCTTTTGCGGCGAATGGGTTACCGGTGGGTTTTGCCGGATTGAGTTATGAGAAGTTAGAGCCAGCTTTGTTGCGGGATAAAAAGGTATCAGCCGCAGGGCTGCAATGGGTGTTACTATCTGAATTGGGGCGCACGGAGTTACGACGGGATGTGACGGAAGCGCAGGTGCGGCGGGCTTTAGCGGCTTGCACGTTGTGACTTTTTTGAGGGGATTTTACTTATCATGACGCGCACAGAATGTTATCTGATTTTAAATAGTTTACGCTTAATTGGGCCAGTGCGGGTTCGTAAGCTGCGCGAAGCTCTCGGTTCGGTGGAAGCGATTTTTTCTGAGCGGTTACAAGGATTATCTAAGATCGAAGGGATTGGGCAGGGGCCGGCGGAGTCAATTGTAGGTTGGGAAAAGACTTTTGATTTAGGGAATGAATTACGGCAAATGGAGGAGCTAAAGGTGCAGGTGGTCGATTGTGAGGATGAGGCGTATCCGAAGCAGTTAACGGAAATTTATGATCCGCCGCTGGTGTTGTATTATCGAGGCGATATGGCGGCGGCTTGTAAGAGGTCTATCGCCATGGTGGGGTCGCGGGCTACAACGTATTATGGATTAGAGACGGCCAAGAAAATTTCTTATCAAATAGCGTATGCGGGCTTGACCGTGGGCAGCGGGCTAGCGCGGGGGATCGACACGGCGGCGCATCAAGGTGCGCTAGCGGCTAAGGGGCGGACGCTAGCGGTGATTGGGTCTTCAATGGATTTGATTTATCCACCAGAAAATCGGGCTTTAGCGGAGATGATTGCGGAGAATCGTGGGGTGGTCATGTCGGAGTTTACGCTTGGCACGCCTCCAGATAAGCAGACGTTTCCGATGCGGAATCGGATCGTGAGCGGGCTAAGCAGTGGGGTGTTGGTGGTGGAGGCGGGGGCTAAGAGTGGAGCTTTAATTACGGCTAAAATGGCCTTGGAGCAGGGCCGGCAAGTCTTTGCCATACCGGGTAGGATCAATGATGAGAGCGCAAAGGGTTGTCATCGTCTGATTAAGGATGGGGCTAAGTTAGTTGAGGGGGTCGACGATATTTTACAAGAATTTGAGTTTCTTTTTCCCAAGATGGAGGTGGAGCCGAGGAAGGCTTGGCCAGATGATTTAACGGAAGAAGAGGTGAAATTATTGCAAGCCTTAGAGATGAATGAAATGCACCTTGATGAAATCATCCGAAAATGTGGATTGCCTTCCGCTAAGGTCTCTTCTACGTTGCTTCGCTTGGAAATGCGGAAAATGATCCGCCAACTTCCAGGCAAGCATTTTGTAAAAACGGATTAACATGGGTAAAATACTTATCATTGCAGAGAAACCGAGTGTCGCTACCGACATTGCGAAGGTTTTAGGTAAGTTCAAGAAGGACAAGGACTTTTATGAAAATGAAACCTATGTCGTTTCTTCGGCTATCGGTCATCTTTTAGAAATTAAAGCAGCGGAAGGTTCGGAGCCTAAACGGGGTAAATGGAATATTGATAACCTACCCGTTATCCCACCTCATTTCGATCTCTCTCCCATTGTGCGTAGCGAGGCTCGCTATAAAGTTTTAAAAAAATTGATCAGCCGTAAAGACGTTGATTCCTTGATTAATGCCTGCGACGCCGGGCGCGAGGGTGAGCTGATTTTCCGTTACATCGTTCAAGCTGTCGGGACGAAAAAACCCATGAAACGGCTTTGGTTACAATCCATGACCCCAGGCGCAATTCGCGAGGGTTTTGCGCATTTACGCAATGCCGAAGAGATGGAGCCGTTAGCTCAAGCCGCTATCTGCCGTTCGGAAAGCGATTGGTTGGTGGGGATAAATGGAACGAGGGCACTCACCTCCTTTAATTCCAAAGGCGGCGGCTTTAATAAAACAACCGTCGGGCGCGTGCAGACTCCCACTCTTGCGATCATGGTCAAAAGGGAAGAACAAATTCGCCAATTTATTAGCCGACCGTATTGGGAAGTCCATGGAACCTTTGAAGTCAAAGCGGGCGAATATCTGGGTCGTTGGTTTGATGAGTCTTTTAAAAAACCAGAAAACAAAGAAGGCAAAGATCTCTCCGCTGATGAGAAAAAAGATGAAAAGGCGGAGCGACTTTGGGATCTAGCACTGGCGGAAAAAATTAAGGCGACTTGCGAAGGTCAGTCAGGCGTGGTGGAGGAAAAAAGTAAGCCCGCTACCCAGCTCTCGCCCTTACTCTTCGACCTGACATCGTTGCAACGTGAGGCCAACTCCAAGTTCGGCTTCCCTGCACGCATGACTTTATCCATAGCCCAAGCTCTTTACGAAAAGCATAAAGCCTTGACCTATCCCCGAACGGATAGCCGTTATCTACCAGAAGATTACGTGAGCACCGTGGTGGGGATATTAAAAAATTTAAGCAGTACAGGGTATAAGCCACATGCCAACCGTATTCTCCAAGAGGGCTGGGTTAAACCAACCAAACGTATTTTTAATAATGCGAAAGTATCTGACCACTTTGCTATTACCCCGACCCAAGAAGTCCCCGACCGCTTAAGTGAGACGGAACAAAAAATCTATGATCTCGTTACGAAACGATTTCTCGCCGTTTTCTACCCCGCAGCGGTTTTTGAGGTAACCACCCGCATCACTAGAGTAAAAAACCACGCCTTTAAAAGTGAGGGTAAAGTGCTGAAAGAACCAGGTTGGTTGGCCATTTATGGTCGTGAAGAACAAGATCCTGATGATGAAAGCACACCCTCGCTCGTTGCAGTTAAAGAAGGTGAAAAAGTCGAGACACTTCAAGTAGAAGTCATTGCTGAAATCACCCGGCCACCCGCCCGTTTCTCGGAAGCCACCCTCCTTTCCGCCATGGAAGGCGCAGGGAAGTTGGTTGAAGACGAAGAGCTACGCGAAGCCATGTCCGCCCGAGGACTAGGCACCCCCGCCACCCGCGCCTCCATCATTGAAAATCTTGTCGCAGAAAAATACATCGACCGTTTAGGTCGTGAGTTAAAGCCCACGGTCAAAGCCTTTGACCTTATGGAAACCCTGGATGTCATCAAGATTCCAGCCCTTTCCTCACCTGAGTTAACGGGGGATTGGGAATATAAATTAAAACTAATTGAGCAGAAAAAGCTTACCCGCCCGGAGTTCATGCGCGAGATCGAGGATATGACCCGTGACGTTATCGAGCGTATTCGTAAGGGTGGCGACCCCGCAGAAGTTTTCCTCCATGAGACGGATCTTCTGGATCCTTTCTCCGGCCAGAAAATGATTAAAACTCTTAAAGATTTCCGCACCCGTGACGGCTCCTTTTCCGTCAATAAAGTGATCGCAGGCCGCGTCATGTCGGTGGATGAAGTGCGTGAATTGATCGAGAAACGAGTCGTTGGACCTTTAGATGATTTTAAAAATCGGATGGGGCGCCCCTTCAGTGCCTACGTAAAGCTGGCCGATACCAAGGAGGTCACTCTCGACTGGGGAAACCAGTCTGAGAACGGGGATGAACAGCCCAGCTTTGAAGGCCAAGAACCTGTGGGAGTTTGCCCCGCTACGGGCTACAAAGTTTTTGAAACCGCCAACGCCTTTGTTTGTGAAAAACCAAAAGATGCCGATAAGAAAAAAGGTTTTCGCATGTCTCGTAAGATTCTGGATCAAGACATTACACGGGAACAAGTGGTGAAATTATTGCGGGACCGCAAGACGGATTTAATGACCGCCTTTGTTAGTAAAAAAACACGGCGTCCTTTTAAAGCGTTTCTTATTTTAAAAGATGACGGCACCACAGCCTTTGACTTTCCTCCCCGCGAGCCTAAGGCACCTGGTAAAGGAAAAGGTAAAAAAGTAGTTAAAGGTAAAACAAAACCATCAGTTGAAACGGAATAACGCAGTTTTCCAACGGTGGTTTAAGCAAGCAAGCAAGCAAGCAAGAAGGGGATTTTTTTACCACGGATAACACGGATAACACGGATGGGGGACAGAAGGGGGGCGGAGAAAACTTTTTTCTTTTCTTAAATCCGTGTTATCCGTGTTATCCGTGGTTAAAACTCTGGTTCTTCTTCAGTGTCTTAGCTTTTCAGCCTACTGTTTGATTAAGGTTTTCCCTTGCACAAACTTTCCGGCAACAAGAACTTCTTTCGGGTAGGCTGGTTCTCCTCGCTCCCCATGGTTTAGTTGTCCAGAGAGTATATCAATGGCTTCTGCTCCGAGGTGGTGGTGGTTTTGGTCAATTCCGCCCCAGTCCGGGACGTCCGAAGCTAGATTAATATGGGCCACCCCCACATCCCTCGGCACACTAAATCCCGCTTCTTTCAGCCGTTGAACCAGTCCGTTGTCGCAACAAATAACTACGTCAGGTTTCCACTTATGCATCCATGCGCGCAGACCTTCTGGTGTTCGGGGGTCTTCCCCTTTCCATGGGATTCTGTTGGCTGGCTTCCAATGTCGTTGCTCATACTCGAATCGTGCGACAATTGCGTTACTTGTTATATCATTGATAAAGGTACCAAATAAAACGCCAGGTCTTTGGTAACCTAAAGCCAATAATTCGTGTAGAAGGAGGCCCGTGTCATAAAAATGGTGGGAGCCGGTTCGATGAAAGGTAAAGTTTGGAGCGGCGTTACTGAGAAGACAAACGGCGAAAGGGCTATGATCGAACTCTGCACAGGGTAAGTCTGGATAGGGTGGTTCTTCTATGATGCCCACGATGCCGCGAGCCAGCAGGATTTTTTTAAAGCGTTCGGGGGATACTTCACGGTCATTCTCGATCACGGCGTCTAAAGTAAAACCCAGTTCTTGGGCGCGCTGTTGGGCACCAGCCCAGATTTTTCCCATCCAAAAAGTTTTTTCGGGGATATAGGTAATACTGGAATGGCACACCCAAGCTAGATTGGTGGTTCTACGCTTCTGCTTGGACTGGCGTAGGTGGGACATGAGCATCGTTACTTTAGGATCTAAATGGTAGCCATGTTCCATAGCAACCTTCATGATCTTCTGCCGTGTCTCAATGGAGACTCCGTACTCGGCGTTTAAAGCACGCGCTACCGTGGTCTTGCTGGAGTTAGTTAGACGGGCTAGATCACGAATGGTGAGAGGGGATGAAGTCATAAGCTCGGGACTGTCCCGATAATTACCACTAGCAGAAAGAATTGCAAGTGTGATAAATTAATTCCCTATGAAAAAACTATTACTTCTAGCAATACTTATGAGTTCATCGTTGGTCAACAGCCATGCGGTTATCATCGCCGAAGAATTCTTCAACTACACCACCGGCTCGCAGCTCACTGGTGCCAACGGCGGCACAGGTTGGACGGCACCATGGGTCGCCCAAGCCGATCGCTATGAGATCCAAGCCACCACCCAGAGTTTCCCAGGGCTTGTATCTAGCGGCGCTAATGCCGTTTCTAAGTTTGACAACCCAAGCTTCGGCAACGGTTTCAGTCGTGCTTTTGCGAATCAGACAGGTCGAGTCTGGGGTAGCTTCACCGTCAATTTTGCACAACTTCCTACCTATTTTGAAGTTGGATTGCATGAGACTGGTAACAACAACTGGAGTTCATTGTTTGGGATCAACGGTGCTAACATTTTTGCCAATCACAACGGTAGTGGTGCGCTGGTGAACACTGCATTTGCGCCAGCGTTGAGCACAACCTATATGATGGCCTTCACCTATGACTCTGCAGGTGCCACGCCCACTACCTTCTTTATTGATCCGACTGGCTTAGGTGCTGGTTTGACGCCCAGTGGTTCATTAGCCTCGGCATCCTTCACCGGAACTAACTGGGGAGTGAACCCTGGTATCGGCGGCATTAAATTCTTTGCTGCCAACGGTCTATTCACCATTGATGATGTCCGCATTGGAACCACATGGGCCGACGTCTCGCCGATCCCCGAGCCTTCCACCTATGCCTTGCTAGCTCTTGGTTTAGGTGCCTTGTTCTTTTTACGCCGCCGTTTTGCTGCGTAAAAAACGCCGTTATTTTTTCAAATGATTAGGGCTGACTTGTTATGAGTCAGCCCTATTTTTTGCACATAAACTTGTATCGGTGGTTTAAGCAAGCAAGCAAGCAAGCAAGCAAGCAAGCAAGAGGGGGATTATTTAACCACGGATAACACGGATAACACGGATGGGGGACAGAAGGGGGAATTGATAAGATTTTTTCTTTTCTTAAATCCGTGTTATCCGTGATATCCGTGGTTAAAACTCTGGTGCTTCCTCAGTGGTTTAAGCAAGCAAACAAGAAGGGGATTTCTTAACCACGGATAACACGGATAACACGGATGGGGGACAAGCGTTGGGCGGAGAGGGGAATGGAGAAAATTCTTGGTTTGTTCAGTGTTTCAGTAATTCAGTCTCGTCTTCATTTTTTAAGAAATGGATTGAAAGTAGGTCAATCGTTTTCTAGCTTTTTCTATGTCTAACTCCACTCTCTTTCGCCCCACGTCATTCATTCACGGTTCTGATTATAATCCAGAACAGTGGCGCCATGTGCCAGGTATTTGGGATGAGGATATGCGGCTCTTAGCGCAGTCTACTTTAAATACTGTTTCTCTCGGCATCTTTGCTTGGGCCGAGCTGGAGCCAGCCGAGGGGGTTTATCGTTTCGAGTGGTTGGATGAAATTATGGATCGCCTGCATGCCAACGGACAACGAGTCATTTTAGCGACACCCAGCGGAGCCAAGCCGAATTGGATGGCGGAGAAGTATGAGGAGATTCGTCGAGTGGGCGAGGATGGGCGGCGGCGGCAGCAGGGGTTGCGGCATAACCACTGTCTAACTTCACCCGTTTACCGGGAAAAAGTGCAGCAGATGAATACATTGTTGGCTAAGCGGTATGGGCATCACCCCGCTTTGTTGGCGTGGCATATTTCTAATGAGTATGGTGGTTACTGTTATTGTGATTTATGTAAGGCAGAGTTTCGTCTGTGGTTAAAACAAAAATATGGCACGCTGGAGGCTCTCAATAATGCGTGGTGGTCGCGGTTCTGGAGTCATACCTACACGGAATGGGAGCAGATCGATCGGATGGATGGGATTCATGGGTTGCGGTTGGACTGGAAACGGTTTATGACGCACCAAGTGGCGACGTTCATTCGTAATGAGGCAGCTCCGTTGCGTCAGTACTCTCCGCAGATTCCGACTACGATCAATATGATGGGGAATTATGATTTGTATGATTATAATGACTTAGCCAAGGAGGTAGATTTTATCTCGTGGGACAGTTATCCCATCTGGAATGGTCAAGCGGGGGAGAAGTCGCCGCATTGGCATTTAGGATTATGGACGACGTTTTATCATGATCAATTCCGGTCGATGAAGCCCGATGAGCCTATGCTGTTGATCGAGACCACACCTAGTCAGGTGAACTGGGCGGGCACCTCTCCGTTGAAACGGCCGGGGGTGCATCGCACAAGTTGCCTGCTCGGGGTGTCACGCGGTTCTCAAGGGGTCTGTTATTTTCAGTTCCGGGCTAGTCGTGGCAGCAGTGAAAAGTATCATGGCACGGTGGTGTCACATGATGGGCGAGGGGATACCCGGGTGTTCCGCGAGGTGCAGGCCGTGGGGGAATCGTTTAAAAAATTACAACCTTTGCTGGAAAGTCGGGTTCGATCAAAAGTGGCGGTGTTGCACGATCACCAAAACCGTTGGGGACTTGCAGAGATGGAGTCGCCGATTAATTCGGTGAAAAATTATGTCGGAACGTGTGTGGATCATGTCGCTCCTTTCTGGCATCGAGGGATCGGGGTGGATGCGCCTGACCAGACGGCAGACTTCTCTCGTTATCAAGTTGTGGTAGCGCCCATGTTGAATATGTTACTGCCTGGCACAGCAGAGCGTTTGATCTCCTTTGTGGAAAAGGGAGGAACTTTGATCACGACCTATATGACAGGTTTTGTGAATGAAACGGATCTTTGCTTTTTCGGTGGATTTCCTGGGCCTTTACGTGAGCTGGTGGGAATTCGGGTGGAAGAAATCGATTCGTTACCAGCCTATCGGAACGTGCCGATTCGGTTTACGGAGAATAATCTTTTTGGGTTGGTTGGAACCTTTGAGGCTAAGGATATTTGTGAACTTAATCATGCGGAGGGAGCTGAAGTGCTGGCTACGTATGATGGAGACTTTTATGAAGGGATGCCCGTGCTGACTCGGAAGGCAACCGGAAAGGGTGTAGCTTACCATATCGCCGCGCGTCTCGGGCCAGAGGCGTTGGATGTCATTATTGAAGCAATCTTACGGGAAGTCGGGATTGAGGCCGTGTTTGGGACTCGACTGCCCACGGGAGTAACGGCGCAGACGCGGGAGGGAGCAGAGGGGAGGCGTTGGGTTTTTGTTATGAATTTTAATGAAGAGCCAGTGACGGTTTCTTTGGGAACGAAGAGCTGGGTGGATGCGGAAAGTGGGGAGACGGTGGGAGGCGAGTTAAAATTAAAAGCGATGGAAACACGTGTGTTGTGCGGATCACTCTGAGTAGGGTTAAGTAGTGGGCTAGGATTTAAAAGGGAGTAGGAGAGCCGTGATTAAAACTCTGGGTTCTTCCTCAGTGGTTTAAGCAAGCAAGCAAGAAGGGGAATATTTAACCACGGATATCACGGATAACACGGATGGGGGACAGAAGGGGAAACTGATAAGATTTTTTCTTTTCTTATATCCGTGTTATCCGTGATATCCGTGGTTAAAATTCTGGGTTCCTCTTCGGTGGTTTAAGCAAGCAAGAAGGGGATTTTTTTACCACGGATAACACGGATGGGGGACAGAAAAAAATTTTCTTTATCCTTATTACTATGGCCGGAGGCGTGGTTAAAAGCTTATTTCCTTGTTTGCGGTTTTGCGGTCGTTCACGACACGTTTCCAATCGAGTTTAACTCCTTTAAAATTTAGTAGTAAGGCGACTTCGAGATTCGTAATGTTTAAATAACCCAACATCTGGGCAACGTGCGCTTCATTGAAAGTGGAGACTACCTTGGGATCTACAATGCAGGTGCCATCCACGATTAAATCAGGAACAAGTTTACCGATGAGTTGTCCGCTATAATACACAGGGAATTCACGCTGTTGTTCGACGGTGCGCTTGCGGGCACGTAACTCTATGACTAAAGCATTCTCGTAAAGTTTTTCGTCTAAGCCTGGACGTAGGGCGTTGAGCACCGCCATAGCAGCACCGATAATGTCTTTTGATAATTCTTCATGGAGCATGGCTTAGAGATTAAATGAAATGAATTACACTTCAATCCAGATTAGGCAAGCAAACAAGAAGGGGAATATTTAACCACGGATAGCACGGATAACACGGATGGGGTACAGAAAGGGAATTGAGAAGATTTTTTCTTTTCTTAAATCCGTGTTATCCGTGTTATCCGTGGTTAAAACTCTGGTGCTTCCTCAGTGGTTTAAACAAGCAAGCAAGAGGGGGAATATTTAACCACGGATAACACGGATGGGGGACGGAAAGAGAAACTGAGAAGTTTTTTTCTTTTCAGTATCCGTGCTATCCGTGTTTTTCTAATTGTCTCAATGGTTCCAACGAGTTCTTGGTATTTATGAATTGAATGTTCACAGTTCTGCGGCAGAGTGGAGTAGGAACCTGCTAATGCCAAAACCCACCATTCGCGAACTTGCTAAACATTGTGGTCTCTCGCCTAGTGCTGTTTCATCGGCTCTTCGAAATAAACGGAATATCTCCGAGGCCACCAAAAATCGCGTTAGGCGTGCGGCTGAGGAATTAGGTTATAGAGAAGACGCAAAAATATCGCAGCTCATGTCCTACATGCGGACTAGTAAGGGCAGCGGCACTGTCCCTAGCTTGGTGCTGTTACATGATAGCATATCAGCCACCTTCATTGACGAAGCACCGTATCTTTCTCCCTATATCCAAGGTATTGAAAACCGCTGCGCTCAATTTGGCTACATTTTGGAAAAGATGTGGTTTAAAAAACATAGGCCTGAGCGGCTTTGTGGTATCATGCATGCGCGGGGAGTTGAGGGAGTCATTCTTTTTCAACCTAGCGACGGCTTTCCCGGAGGGCTGAAGTCTAAGTTAAACTCTTTCGCCCTGTCTGCCATCGAAGGGGATCATAGTGGAACCCGCTACCCGCGAGTGGCTTCCATGGGGTTGGAAAATATACGTTTGGCGATGGAAAATGCGGGCAGGCTTGGATATCGTCGCCCCGGTTTAGTCTGTGGGGAGTGGGTGCATCAAACTAATGATGGTCTTCTGCGGGCGGGGTTTGTGGAAAGTCAGTGGAACCTCAATCCTTCGCAACGTATCGCCCCTTTGGTCGTTGAGGAATGGCATCTGATGTTAGCAGACTGGTATCGGGAATGTCGTCCCGATGTTATTATTTGTGGGGATTCCACCACCCTCTTTCATCTTAATGCTGGCGGAATACGTGTTCCAGAAGATGTCGCGGTCATCCACTGGAATAGTGGGTCTGATGTCTCAGATTGGGCAGGGGTGGATAATCTTCACGGCGAGATAGGTTCGGCGGCGGTCGATATACTCGTGGCACAAATCCATCGGGGTGAAGCGGGTATTCCAGAGCACCCTAAATCCATTTTTCTCAATGGGGTTTGGCGGGACGGCTGGACTTGTCCACCTGTTTGAATCGGCGACCCTTATTTAGTGAACTGTACACCTAGGGTCTGATTGTGCATTGAATAAAGCAATAGTAACTTGTTCCAATGACTACAGCCCCATTTGATTTATTTGTTTCTCAATTCTTAATGATGAGCAAGCCAAAGTGGATTCTAAAACGGGTTCTTCCAGCACTGATCCTTGCTCTAGCAGTAAGTTCCGCTTGGGCGCAACTTGGAAATGTAACGAGCGTAACTAACGACTCGAGCTCCGTGACCTTGAACGTTGGTTCCGACGTGGTGAGGGTGCGGGTACTTCTTCCGAATGTGGCTGAAGTGGATTATCGGCCAGGCGGTGTGGTTTCAACCAACACGCTCATCATGGATCCCACCCATGCCTCAAAAACATGGACACCAGGAACGGTGACGATCAATACGGCGAGTGATCCGGTAACGATCACCACGTCGGCCATGCAGGTGCGCATCGCAAGAAATCCCCTGCGTGTTTCGACCTACACCCTCGGCGGCCAGCTTATTTATAAGGAACAAAATGCAGGTGGCATGTCGTCCACTGGAGTGAAATTTGATGGGTGGACATCGAATTCCTTAAACTGGTATGGACTCCAGTCTGCTGGCGCGGGGCGGGCATGGGAAGGCACGGAGCGTAGTATTTATTGGAGCTGGAATTTCGTCAATCAGCTCACACGCCAGGGAGTCACGGCCAACGGTAACCGCCATGCGACTGCGAACATGAATGTTATGCCACATGGTGGCCAAACCGGACCTTTTGTTTGGACATTAGGCAACTCTACGATCCCGGGCTTTGCGGTGCTGTGGGACAATGAAGGCGGCACGTCCACGTTAGGAAATACGCTGGAATTGAGTAAGACAGGTGCTAGAGGCTTGCCTGAGTTAAACCCTAAAACGAATGTTCTCTGGTTCAGCATAGTAGGCTCACCGTATCAGATCATGGATGCCATGACGCAGATCACGGGGCGCCCTTCGATGTTCCCGAAGTATGCCAGCGGTTTTATGAATACCGAGTGGGGTGTGGATGAGAATGAGCTGAAGACCTCGATTGAAACTTACCGCACCCGAAAAATCCCTCTAGATGTCTATATCTTGGATTTCGACTGGAAACATTGGGGTGAGTTTGATAATGGGGAGTTCAATTGGCACCCAGTCAAGTTTCCTTCGGCAGCCAGCGGTAAGCTCAAAAATTTCTTTGAGGATCAAGGAAATCATATCATGGCTATCACTAAGCCACGTATTCACCGCAACACGGTGCAAGGCCAACAAGCATTTGATAATGGCTGGTATAACTCACAGGCAGGCCCAGGCACGGCCGTCGCCCTCCATAACGATTATTTTTCAGGAAAGCCGCTTGCGAATCTAAAGTTCTCCTTACAGGCTGTCCGTGAGTGGTTTGCGCAAAAAACCGTGGATGGTGCTTACGCCACCGGTGTGGATGGTTGGTGGAACGATGAGTTTGAAGAGACCGACATTATGGATGGAGCAGCGGGTAATGTTTATAACCAAGCAGTTCAGAAGGAAATTTATATTTACCAGCGCGCACAATTCCCCACCAAACGCGTGTGGTCGAATAACCGCACGTCCTATCTCGGATCGCATCGCTACGGCTACAGCGTTTGGAGTGGTGATGTTTATATGGCGTGGGGCCAGCTTGCAGTAGAACCACCTCGCATGCTTCAAGTCATTAATGCGGGTTTAGGCCGCACTTCGACGGATGGCGGTGGCACCTCGGGAGGTGATTTGGGCGTCGGTGATGATAGCTGGGATAACTCTAATCAAAACACCAAGGCTGCCCACATGCCCATTCCAGAACTGTATGCCCGCTGGATCCAGTTCTCTTCCTTTATGCCAATCTTCCGCACCCACGGTGCGAACCCACTGGCGCAACGTCAGCCTTGGAATTTTAATAAGACCGATCTCGGTAGCAGAAGTGGTAATGGCGAAACGGGCTCGGTCGAAGCCATTCGTTTCCGTTCAAAGCTCATTCCCTATATTTATTCTTATGAACGCAGATATGCGGAGACTGGCATCCCAATCGTCCGTCCCTTAAACTGGGATTTCCCTAGTGATCCTAACTTGGTAAATTATTCCCAAGCGTGGATGTTTGGCGACGGTCTTCTAGTTTCCCCTATCTTAAGAAATCAAGCGGCAGAAACTTCCAAGCCGATCTACCTTCCAGTGGGAACATGGTATGACTATTTCCGTGGAACCACTTATGTTCAAGCCTCTAACAGCAATATAACCTACAATTCCAACGACCCTAGATGGATCAGCATGCCCGTCTTTGCCAAAGCCGGCGCGATCATTCCTAATTATTTCCACAATCCCCTGTATGTGGGTCAAGGCGACCAATCACAGCTTCAGGTGGATTACTTTCCGTCCACAAGCCTAACTTCGTTTAATTACTATGATGATGATGGAGTCTCCAATAACCAAGAATCCAACCAATTTTTTAAACAAATCATTTCAGGTCAGCAAGTAGGCACCACTGTCAACGTCAACATCGCAGCCCGCACTGGCACGACCTACACGCCAGCGCTGCAGCATTACATCGTCGCAATCCAACGTTTCAAAGCCTCCAGCGTAAACGTCGGCGGCTCCGCCGCAACGGTGCGTGCTTCACTTGCTGATCTGCGTAATACAGCAGGAGAAGGTTGGGCTACTGGCGCCAATGCGCAAGGTGCTGTGACTTATGTCAAAGTTTCCGCCGCTGTCGCAAAAAGCATTGCCGCCACGCAGTCGGCTGCTCCCGCTCTCTCTATCGTCACGACTTCACTTCCTAATGGCAGCGTTAATCAAGACTACGACCAGCGTCTCTTCGCCGAAGGCCTAGGCTCTACCTTGACCTGGAGCTTGACCTCAGGCTCTATCCCATCGGGTTTAACCTTTGATGCTGCGACAGCACGCATTTATGGACGCCCTACGGCGGCGGCTTCTGCTAGCCTTACGTTCCAATTAATTTCCGGCGGCACGGTTACACGAAATGTAACCCTCACCATTGCAGCAGCCCCGCTTCTGGTTCACGAACCGTTTAATTATGAAGCCGTGGGCGGCGGTTTAGAAGGTGCCCAAGGTGGCGTCGGGTTTGTGGATTTCTGGGAACGTAAAATTGGAAGCACCAGTGATAATCCTGCTTATCCCACGACGATTGATTTCGGGAACAACCGCTACGGTAGCCTACCTTTCACTGGCAACCGCGTGAAACTCAGCAGGGGATCCACAGGCAACCGCTATGCTAAAGTCCTGCAATCTCCTTTCGTGGACGATAACTCGGCCAAAACCGTCTGGCTCAGCTTCATCGGCACCGGCTCTGGCGTTGGCTCTGGGGGTCTCTCTTTGACCCGCAGCGCCGGTGGTTCCAACGATAGTCTCCTCACTTTCGGTAAAAGAACGGGAAGTGCTAACTGGTCCTACGACGCCAAAGTCGGTTCACAACCTTCCGCCCCGAGTTCTGTTGCGGTAAATACTACGCCAGCATTGGTCTTAGTTAAAATAGACATTACAAATAGCTCCACTCGCACGGTGCGTATGTGGGTGAACCCCGCCATCTCTGGCACCGCGCCCTCAGACGCCTCGGCTAACATTACCACCAGCCAAGGCTCAAATAACCTGAGCTTCGGACGGATCGAGTTGACCTTTGATGGTGCACCCGAGACTGATAATTTAGAGCTAGACGAAATTCGCCTTGGCACGAACTACAGTGATGTTGTGGTATTAAACCAACCCGCTCTCGTCTGGAAACAGCAGAATATTACACAAGGCGTCACATCCACTGCCTACAACTACCAGATCATTGCCTCAGGATCTCCTACGAGCTATGCATTGACCAGCGGAAGCCTAGCTCCTGGCCTTTCGTTAAATACCACCACGGGAGTCCTCAGCGGCACTCCGACCACGGCTGGTACTTACACTGCAACGTTTACGGCCACTAACGCTAACGGCACAGGTGCGCCCATTACGCTTAAATTTACCGTCGTCCAAGCCAGTGCTCCTTTGATCAGCGTGGGTCAGACCGCAACGGGACAAGTAGGCACAGGATTTAGCTACACGCTGCAAGCCACGGGCTTGCCCACATCCTGGTCTCTGGTCAGCGGTAGTTTACCCGCAGGTATCACGCTGAATGCATCCACGGGCGTGATCAGTGGCACCCCCACAGGAGCAGGAGCTTTCACTTTCACCGTTGGGGCCAGCAATGCCCAAGGCGCAGCCAACCCGAATCGTCCTGTGACCATCACCATTACTGCTCCCTTAGCGGGCTTGGCTTATGACCAGATCGGTGGCAGCATCGGAAACTCGCCCGTCGGCCTAGGCGGCGGCGGTGGCACCATCGGTTGGGGCAGCAATACTTGGCAGGGAATTAATGCAGGAACTAAGAGGATCGTGGCAGGGCTTACTTACCCGGGCGTGCCAGCAGCGGGTAATGCATTGGAGATGGATGGAAGTGGCTATGTCGGCGTTAGTCGTCAGTTTGGTTCAGGAATCCAACGTAATGGACAGACTACGTGGATGAGCCTGCTCGCTAGGGTCAATCGCACCGGTGCAAACGGAGTCTTCATCATTGAGCTCACTGATGCTGGCGGAACCCAGTTCCAAGTTCTTACGGAAAGCGGAGTCGCTAACTGGAAATTCGGTCGCTCGGGCAGCACCGTGACGAGTAATGCCCCCGTCGTGAGCGGGGAAACAGCTCTTATCCTAGTCCGAATGGATATGAATAATGGGCTCTCTAGCTACCGCTTGTGGGTCAATCCACCGGTCGGTTCCCAGCCTAGTGACGCTTCCGCAAACGGGACGGTTACAAACGCATCTAGTTTCAGCTTTACGGGAGTGCAAACCATTCAGCTCGACTCAGTGAGCAAATGTTATTTAGACGAATTCCGCCTTGGTGCGACTTGGAATGACGTCATGGGAGCAGCTCCTGTGATTACACCCAGTCAAAATCCTTCAGCGATGCAGACGATCCCGCTGAACTATCAAGTTGTATCCTCACCGCCAGCGACCAGCTGGACTCTTGTGAGTGGTTCGCTCCCTGCTGGCTTGAGCTTTAATACAAACACCGGTGTTATCAGCGGCACGGTTTCGACCACGGGAACATTCCCGATCGTTCTGACGGCTACGAATGCCACAGGCACTTCTGGCTCGCAGACTGTGACGATCAGTGCGGTGCCCCTTGCTCAACCGACCGTCACCTCGGGACAAACAACTACAGGGATCGTGGGTAATGTTTTCTCCTACCAAATTGCGGCCAACTTTGCCATCAGCTATACGCTGAGTAGTGGTTCTTTACCTCCAGGCGTGACCTTGAATAGTTCCACCGGTTTACTCACTGGCACCCCGACCACAGCAGGAAATTATAACCCGCAATTTACCGTTACAAACTCCTCAGGCACATCGGCCGCTTCTGCGATTCCGATTACCGTCACTCAATTGATTGCCTATGATGGATTTAGTTACCCCGCAGGAACTCTTGCGGGACTCAACGGTGGCACTGGCTGGACGGCGGCATGGGACGGCGGCCAAAATGAGACCAACGTTACTGGCATGACCTATGCCTCAGGAGGAAAAAACTTAACCACAGCGGGTGGTCGAGTGATCATCAAGCAAGGCGGCTCCTTCACGAACTTCCGTAATCTCCCGGCTACGTATAGCACGGGCACTTACTGGATCAGCTTTATCGCCAGGAGCAACAATCCGGGTAACAACGGTTACGGCGGACTCTCTCTATTCAACGGAGGCGCCGAGCAGGCCTTCATCGGTCAGCGCTTTAATGGCACCACTTGGGGTATGGAAAGGGGTGCTGCTAGTGCGACTTCTGGAACTTCGACGGCAGCGTCCACGTTTATCGTTCTTAAATTGGTCCTGCGAGCAGGTGCAGATGACGTTTACATGTGGACCAACCCATCCCTAGACGGCACTCCTGACGATGGCGCTGCTACCCCATGGATCGGTGGAGTGGATATCACGATGAATCGGGTGCGCCTTGAAGCAGGGCTTAGTGGCTCGACCATGGATTTTGATGAACTTCGTATCGGGAATAATTTTGCCGAAGTCGCTCCTACGACGGCCCCGTTGCCTCAGCCTCCTGCCGTTACTGCAGGTCAAAGCGCTACAGCCACGGTGAATACAGCCTTCAGTTACACCGTTGCTGCCACTAATAGCCCGACTTCTTACGCGCTAGCTTCAGGTTCACTCCCCTCGGGTGTGTCCCTCAACACCAGCACGGGATTGCTGTCTGGCACACCAACGGTGACCGGCACATTCACGCCGAGCTTCACCGCGACCAACGCAAACGGCACGTCGCCGGCTGTGTCCATCACCATCACGATCAGTGCCGTAGGTGCGGCGCCAGTTGTGACGGCAGGACAGACTGCTACGGGCACGCAGAGTAGCTCATTTAGCTACCAGATCGTAGCCAGCAGCAGCCCGACCTCCTATACGTTAGCCTCGGGAACACTCCCGACTGGCGTCAGCTTGAACACCTCCACGGGATTGCTCTCCGGAACACCTTCCGCTAGCGGTTCGTTCTCGCCGAGCTTCACCGCGACCAACGCTGGTGGCACCTCGCCTGCCGTGTCCATCGCCATCACCATCAACGCAGCAAGCGGCGGCGGTGGTGGATCTACGTTCAGGATCATGACGGCTGGTGACTCGATCACTGCGAACAATAGCTACCAGAATCACATGAGAACCTTCTTCACCAACGGTGGCTTTGCCGCCACCTGGTTGGGGACGCAGGGCTCAGCGCCTAACAGGCACGAGGGCTGGTCGGGCAGGGGCGTGGATCATTTCAACTGGCCTACCGCAGGTGGCAGCACCAGCATGAGAGATTACATGAATGCGCAATTCGGCACCTCGCCTGCGCCTTCAGGCACGGTGAATGTCGTGACGCTCTTGCTTGGCATTAACAACATGGATCATGGACTAGGCGTGCCCGGCGGCGGTTCCACCGGCTTCCCCGACCCGACCGGCGATGGACAGGCGGATGGACCGAAGCTGCTCGACAACTCCGGCCACGACGCGTGGATCACTGGTCAAGTGAGCCAATTGGTGGATACCATTCTGAACCACCCCTCCAACGTGAGGCTCGTTATCGCCAAAATCCCCCCCGTGGGTCGTGGACGCGATAGCCTCGCGGCCAACTTTGCGGCCGGTATCAGTCGCATCAACCGACTCAACACGACCTACCAAACCAAGTTTGATGGCCTTTCCGCTCCGGCGAAAGAACGCGTCCGCATTGTGGACATGAATTCAATCGCGGTCCGTGAATATGGTAATGCTCCCACCTTTGATTGGGGCACGCAACAGCAGCAGGAAGGCGATTGGGTACATCCAAGACCCGATGCAGGCCTCTGGTCGGAAATGGGCCAGACTTTCTACAATGCTATCGTCAGCTTCAGTGCACCGACTTTCGCAGTAAGCGGAACGGTCACGTTGAGTGGCACCGCCCAGAGTGGTGTTACAGTGTCTTCGGGCGGCAGCAGCACAGTCACGGATGCCAATGGAAACTTTAGTCTGAGCCTCTCCAACGGCACATATACGCTCACGCCGAGCCTCTCGGGCTTCAGCTATACCCCGGCCACGCGGTCGGTGACGGTAAACGGAGCAGCAATTACTGGACAGACGTTCACTGCGACTGCCTTGCCGACCTACAGCATCACGGGAACGATCACTGTTGGGGCCACTGGGCTCAATGGCGTAACCGTGAGTGACGGCACCCGCACGGCGACGACCAACGTAAGCGGAGTCTATACATTGAACAATGTGCCGCAGGGAGCCTACACGATCACACCAAGCTTGGCTGGCTACTCGTTTAGCCCAGTCAACCGCTCGGGCACCCTGAGTGCTAATCTTACCAGCCAGAACTTCTCCGGCACCTTCAATCCGGCGACCTACGAAGGGTTCTCCTACACCGCAGGCACCGGCGCCTTGGCCGCAAAGAGCGGAGGCACCAACTGGAGCGGAGCATGGGATGGCGGAGCCAACGACATCAACGCCACCGGGCTCACTTACACCTCGGGTGGAACACTCACCGCTGCCGGCGGAAAGGGCGTATTTGTCAACAATGCGGCCAGCTTCCGCAACGTCAGCGCCTCGGCCCAGCCCGATGGCACCTACTGGATCAGCTTCCTTGCGAGAAGCACCATTCCTGGAACCAACTGGGGTGGTCTCTCCCTCTTTAACGGGGGCTCCGAGCAACTCTTCATCGGTCAACGCTTAAATGCCACCAACTGGGGCGTGGAACGCAGCGGAGGTGCCGGTGCAAACACCGCTGTAGGCACCGGAACCGCGACCTTCATCGTAGCGAAGATTGTGCTCAAAGCCGGAACGGACGATGTGTATGTGTGGGCGAACCCGAGCCTTGCGAGCACTCCTGCGGACGGCACGGCGACCCAACTATTGGGTTTAGCGACCTTCACCTTCGACCGCATCCGTATCCAGCACGGGCTGGGCACTGGGCAGACACTTGAGGTCGATGAAGTGCGCATCGGGCAATCCTATGCCGACGTTGCGCCCACCGGAAGCGGCGGCGGCTCAGCGCCGGTGATAACCACCGGTCAGACTGCCAATGGCTCAACTGGCCAAGCGTTCAGCTACACCGTGACGGCAAGCAATAGCCCCACATCGTGGGCATTAGCCTCGGGCAACTTGCCCAACGGAGTGACTTTAGCCACCTCCACAGGCGTGCTCAGCGGCACCCCGACTGCAGGCGGCACCTTCACCCCGAGCTTTACCGCTACTAATGGAACTGGTACCTCTGCGGCTCAAGCAGTCTCCATCACGATCACGGCAGGTTTAGACCCGCTCTTCACCGGCACGGTCAGTGGATCGGCTCCCTACGGAAACTTTGCGATCTACGATGCGAACAAAGTCTTTGACGGCGACACAGCGACCTTCTTTGCGCCTGATGCCGCCAGCGGTGGCTTTGCTCAGATTGATCTTGGGTTAACCCTCACGGGCCGAGTCAGCACGATCCGCTTCATGGCTCGCGAAGGCTACACCAACCGCACGGTCGGCGGCATATTCCAAGGTTCAAGTAATGGAACGAGCTGGACAACCCTCCATACGGTGGGTAGCGATCCCGGCTTTGTCTGGCAACAGGTCTCGATTAGCGATACTACCTACTATCGCTACCTGCGCTACCAGCATCCCAGCAGCCTTGCCGACATAGCCGAGGTTGAGTTCCGCGGATTAACGCAAGCTGCTGGCAGCGGTCTCACTACCTTCCGCACCGCTAACAGCTTAGCGTCCAATGGCACCCAAGATGCCTTAACCCCAGCGGGTGACGGCGTTCCTAGCTTGCTGAAATACGCCTTTAACATGATGGGCGCAGGCACAGGCCAAGTCAGTGTGTTAACGAGCCCAAATAACGCAGTGGTTACCGCTAGCGGCAGCGCAGGCTTACCTCTCGTTGATGTGGATGGCACGGGTAAACTCCGCATTACCTACATCCGTCGTAAGAGCACGAGTAACTCTGGTATCAGCTTCTCTGCTGAGTTTAGCGATACGCTAGCTAACGGCACGTGGGCGGTGAATGCTTCGGCCACTACGGGAGTGACCAGTATTGACACGACCTTTGAACGAGTCGTCGTAACGGACAACCTGACCAGTGCAAATAAACGCTTCGTCCGAGTGAGGGTCACAGCACCGTAATATATGTTCTTTAAATGATACTTTCCTCGCTCCCCACCGTGGAAGAACCTGAATCCGCTCAGGCCATCTTCCCGTTGGGGGCTGGTCTGAACTGGCACATTGGCGATGATGGAACTCTCAATATTGAGAAGTCCGGCTTGCGCCTCTCGGATGCCTTCCCTGCTTGGGATGATGCTCCGTTGCGTGCGGTTTCGATCTCCGTGAAGCGGAGGGAAGGGGCTGCCTGTGCGACCTACTGTTGCGTGGACGGAAAGCTCGTGCTCGATATTGAAGAGACGATGGAAGGGCTGGTGCTGCGTGCTCGGTTGCTTGGCTTCGCCCGTGCTCCGCGACGTCTTCTGGTATTAGGGCCAGCGTATGTCGAAGGTGCGGTCAACTGGATGCAGAATGGGCACCTCAACGATTTACCCAAGCCTGGGGATCCCGCCGTGCTCGACGACTACGGCCTGGTCAACGCCGTCATTGCAGCGGACGGCGGCACTTTGGCGTTCGGGCCGCACGAGCACCGACGTTTCCGCGTCGCAGGGCGCGTTATCGGACGCGATGCCTTGCGCGACGGGCTGCACGTTTCTCTAGGCTATCACTTGGAATGCCTCACGATCCCATTGGAAGGTCTAGATCTCCCTCCATTGTATATCTCCTGGGGGCCGCGCCCCTACCCGACGTTCCAAGCTTTCGCCCGAGCCATTGCGGCTGAGATGGGCGTGAGGCACCGCTTCGCTGGAGGAACGCACTGGTGTTCTTGGTATTATCATTACTTCAACTTTTGCCGGGCGGATTTGGAGGCATTGCTGTTGGGTTTGAAAAGTCATCCATCGCCAGATCTGCGGGCCATCCAGATTGATGCGGGTTACTTCACCGCACCGGGCGATTGGCTTTCTGCCAACGAGCGCTGGCCTGGCGGACTAGAGCCCGCCTTCGCCCGCATCGCTGAAGAAGGGTATCTGCCCGGAATCTGGATTGCACCTTACATGGCGGGGAACCGCAGCCGTCTCATCGCCGAGCATCCGGATTGGATTCTGCGTCGGCACGATGGCACCCCAGTGCTTGGCATCACTTCTCACGGGGAATCGAAAGTTTGGGGCTATCCTGATGAGGAATGGTATGTGCTTGATAGCTCGCATCCCGGCGTGACTGACTACATCGTTCACTGCTTGCGCACGCTTCGCGCTTGGGGTGCGCGTTATTTTAAAACGGATTTTTTATTCTGGGCCTTTTTTGAACCCGGGGACGATCAAGTGCGACGCCACTCACCGGGGCTCACCTCCCTTGAGCGGATGCGGAATCTTTTCACAGCTATGCGTGAGGCGATGGGCGAGGATGCGTTTTGGCTTGGGTGCCTTGCGCCGTTTCCACCCATGATCGGCTTTGCCGATGCCGTGCGCACGGGCGGGGACAACGCCTCGGTTTGGCCGCTTGACGCGTCGCTCGGCGGACACTCGGCCTCACATCTGATTCGCAGTTCATGGGCAGTGCAGTTCATCAACGGCATTTTATGGCAAAACGATGCTGATTCCTTGATCCTACGAGATTTTCACACTGAGCTGAGCAATCAAGAGACACACACCCTCGCTTACTGGGTCGCCGCATTAGGTGGGGCGGTGAACACCTCGGATCCCTTGCATCTCTGTTCGGAAGAACGCCGCCGTCTGTGGCGTTTCTGTGCCCAAGGTTCAATCGCCAGCCCAGCAGAGCTACCCTATTGGGGGCTGCCCGGTCAGGATTTACCGCTGATCGTCCGACCCTATCCTGAACTTGGCGCATGGGCCGTACTGGTGGTAAACATATCTGGGGAAGCCCGCCAGCAAAGCTTTGCGTGGCCTGCGACCATTGGCATGGCGGGGCCAGTTTCTATCGCTGCTTGGGGGTCAGATGGTATTGGCGAGTTCGCCACTTCCAGCGAGCTCGTCGTCCGTCTTCCGGCCCATGGCCATCAGCTTTGGTGGGTAAGTGCCTCTGGCCTACCGCCCCCTGACGGTTTGACTCTCGGAGGCGCAGTGCATACTCAATTATCTTGATGTTTTATTTATTTTCACCCATTTAGAACTAGTAATGATGCAACATCTAGTCTGAATATGTCACAACTGTCTTCCATCAACGACACTTGCCTGCTTGATTACTCGCCGTTTAGTCGCGCCCGGCACTGGCTTTCGCTTACCGTGCGTGAGGAGAGCGGTAAACCGATCCTTTATCTAAGCACCTCGCGCGGGGGCGTGCCCCATCGAACGCTTATTTCCCTCGCCTTTTCCGATTCCGCAGCACCCGAGGTCTTGCCGGAAAAGCTCACCCTTACTACTACCCACGGCGGGGCAGAGTTTGCGTTTGATGGCGAGCGCACCCTGCGTATCCGTGTGCGGGGTCAGGAGGCGTTGCGTCTCCAAGTGTATAGCCAACCTTACTCCTCGTCTTTTCCATGCGAGTCAGGCCGTTGGCATCTGAATCTCAATGCCACACGCGCGCGACTGATGGTCACGGCATTATCGGGTAGCATTGAGGGGCACGCTCCTTTCATCTCAGGAAAAAGTGATACTGAGCCAGCCTTGTTGCTGCTCCACCCAGAGGCGGGCTGCGGCGAGTTTGAAATCACGGAGTTTGCCTCCACGTGGATAGCTCCGCAGACGCGCCCGAGCTTCGAAGCGGTGGTGGAGTCTGCACAGGCAGATTTTGCGCAATGGCTGGATGGCTTCGGTGAATTTCCAGAGCGTTGGCGCAGCCTTGCCCGCTCGGCTGCCTTCAATCTCTGGTCTAACACGATGCCCGCCGGCGGAAATTATTCCTATGCCCCAGTGATGATGTCTCAAAACGCAATGACATCCGTTTGGAGTTGGGATCATTGTTTTGTGGCATTGGCTTTGCGCCGCAGCCACCCTCGCCTCGCCTGGAAGCAATGGTGGCTGCCCTTCGCATTACAAACAGAAGAGGGCATGTTACCTGATGCCTTCGATGATGTGAGCGTAGACTTTGGCATGACTAAGCCGCCCGTGCATGGCCGCACTTTGTTGCAAATTTTGCCATTTTACACGCCCACACCTACTGAGGTCGATGAGGCATATACCGCTTTGGAAAAATGGACCAATTGGTGGTTTGCTCATCGCGATGATGATCATGATGGCATCCCGCAATACAACCACGGCTGTGAATCCGGGTGGGATAATGATTCTGTTTGTTGCGGTGGCTTGCCCGCAGAGTCTCCGGATATTTCGGTTTATCTCATTGAACAAATGGAGGCTCTAGCGGTGCTGGCCGAAAGGCGTGGCACACCCGAGCTGGCGGTTGGGTGGCGTGAGCGCGCGGATAAATTGTTAGAGAAACTCATTCGTCATTCTTGGTCAGGTGAGACTTTCCTCACTATGCAATCTGGAACTCATCACTTAGGAAATCAGGGTGACTGCTTGCGCCAATTTTGGCCTTTACTTCTCGGCAAGCAACTTCCCGCAACAATTAGCGCCGCGCAGATGGCGCATTTGTTAGAGCCGGGACGTTTCCGCACATCATATGGATTCGCCTCCGAGAGCCCGCTGAGTTCCCACTATCAAGCGGACGGATATTGGTTAGGGCCCATTTGGGCACCAAGCACACACCAAGTGGTAGAGATGTTGCTTAAGCACGGGCAGGATCCCCTTGCATGGCAAACAGCAGAGGATTTTTGTAAACTTTGCCAACAGCACGGGTTCCGTGAAAACTTCAACGCTCTGACAGGTGAAGGCCTGCGTGACCATGGCTACGCCTGGACCGCTGCGGTCTGCCTTGATTTCCTGCACAACGCACATCAATTTCCTTCCAACTTAAAATCCTAACCCACTCTTCTTATTATGATTCACCATTCCTTTATTGAGTTTCAAGACGTCTCCGAGCTTATCCCAGACACTGCTGGGCAAGGGTGGCTTTTACAGAAGATACTGGAATTCCTTAGCCGCCTATGAGCGAAAAAATCATTCGCTGGGGCATTGTCGGCACCGGCTACGCCAAGGAATTCGCCAAAGCTCTCGCCGTTTTACCCGACGCCGAACTGGTGGCGGTTACATCGCGCCATCAGGAAAGCGCCGATGCTTTCGGCAAGGAGTTCAACGTGCCTCATTGCTACGATGACGTGGCTAAACTGGCCCGCAATCCCGAGGTCGATGTCGTTTATATCTGCTCTTCGCCTCAATTCCACGCGGAGCATGCCATAGCGGTTTTAAGCCAAGGTAAGTCCGTTCTCGTTGAGAAGCCTTTCACCATCACCGCCGCCGAAGCCAGAGCGGTTTACGCGGTGGCGCGGGAGAAAAACGTGTTCTGTATGGAAGCGCTTTGGTCACGGTTTCTTCCAGCCACGCGCCAAGTAGCTGCATGGTTGGTAGAAGGACAAATCGGCGAGGTTCGCCAAGTGATAGCTGATTTCGGTTTTCGCGAAGCTTGGGACCCGACCAAACGTCAATTCGCCTTGGAGCGGCGTGGCGGCTGTTTACTCGATGTGGGTTGTTACTCGCTGGCCTTCGCAACGATGGCACTCGGCCTCGGCCCCACCGGTATTTCGGCCCAAGCGACCCTCTGCGAAACAGGAACCGATGAACAAACCGCCATGATCTTAAAGTATCCGTCAGGCGCGCTCGCTATCTTGTCCTGCGCCAACCGCACCCACACGCCTCATCGCGCCGTCATCATCGGCACGACGGGCAAGATCCACGTCGAAGGATTCACTTGGGCCCACGGAGCCACCCTCTTGCGAGATGGAAAAGAGCCACTTGTTATCGAGCCCAAAATTCCGCTGCCGTCGGCCTGTTACCAAGCCAATGAAACGATGCGCTGCCTGCGTCTCGGCCTCACGGAAAGCCCGCTGCTCCTAGCGGCAGAGGCCATTGAGCGCATGGAGGTCATGGACGAAATCCGCCGCCAGATCGGCGTGTGTTATCCTCCGCGTTAAGGGTATTCTTACTGCTAATGCCACAATCGACTGGTCTCTCGACCAGATCGTTAACTTCGAGTTCGTGTCTGGCTATGCTCCTTCGCTAGGAATTACGAAAGTTATTAACAAAAAAAAACCTAAAATTATTATCGAATCTTTTTTTATTAAATCAATCCTTTGCTCATAAACAAAGGGATTAGAGCTTAGGTGGATTATTTATAGTATTTATAAAGAGGGTTGTTGCTCTTATTGAGAGCATGAATAGCTGTAATGGGTTGCAGGATTTATTTTCATACACATATTATTACTATGCATAAAGATCAAGCAAAACACCTTGTATTAGATTCATTTAGCAAAACGAGAGATCAGGTGCGGAAATCCATCCCGAGTATCAAAAGCCTCGTAGTTTTAAGCCTGACTTTTAGCTTTGCTTTGGGGAACAATCTTCAAGCTGTTGTCCCTCCAGTGCCGGCGGCTTTTCCTAATGTTGCTCAGACCCCCGGCACCCTGCTCTATCGCACTCCGACGGATCAAAGTCGAATTACCAACATCATTTATCACAACGGCTGGTTTTATACCAATGTGGTCACTGGATCAGCACAAAAAGCCTGGAATTTCAGTAATCCAAATGATGTGAGCACCTTCGGCGTGCGCCAAGACACTAACATGCCCTTGTTTAATGATCATGGTAACCACGCACATACCAAGATAGGCGATTGGGTAGGCGGAGTTTACGGTGCGGACATCCGCCGGACAGGATTGGGCGTGAATGCATTAAATCAAGCGCAGCCAGAGTTCGCCACGCTCACCCCCTATACCACGGAGGGACACGCTCTTTATTGGCCATGGAAACTGCCTTTTCATTGGATCCAATACGCTGGGGCGAGCACTCCGACCCCGACCCAGCTCATTCGCCCCAAAGTAAGCGGTCCAGCCGGCCCGCAAGTCCTCTACGCATGGAATTCTCTGGCTGAAGACGGTGTCACGGGAAATTCTATCCTTTTGGGTAATCTGCTGTTTATCACGTCCGATGGTTCGAATTTAGGCATCCTTTGTTATGATATCTCGCCCGTATTTCGCACGCCAGCTGAGCGCCCGATATTGCTCGATAAATTGGCTGGCGGCTTTGGTGCCTACATCGCTGTGCCCTTCGAGCATTATATCGTGCTTTCCGATAGCGATTCCCAAAAGATAGAAATTATTGATTACCAGGATCCCACTGACCTCAAGCACGTTGCATCTATTGATGTGAGGGGAGATTCGGCCAAAAGAGGGGACGAGAGCGTCTCCTACGTGCAGGCGCAAGATAACTTTATATTCGCTCAGCGGCATAAGATTAACATGGATAATTTTCTGCCCGTGCTGGAGCTAAGCCAGACGGGCGTTGGCCGACCCGCTGGCTCGGTAGCGGGTAATATTGACACCAGCCAATACGCCATGCCCTTAGGCAATCTTCTCTTTACCGGTGGCTACTCCTTCGGCAATGGCTTTGATCGTCTCGGTATCTGGGCGCACCAATCGACACCCGATACAAAGAAGCCCTATGTCGGCTATCACATGCCTCGCCCCGGGCAGACGAATTTCCCCGTTGGTGCACCCATAAGCCTCTTGATCCATGAGACGCTGGAATCCTTTACCATCATCAATGGCGAAACGGTCATCTTGCGTGAGGTCGGCACGAGCACGCCGATTGATTGTTGGACCAGTTTTTCCCATGATGACGTGCTTACGATCACACCTAAGCAATACCTCGCTGTGAATAAAACCTATGAGGTGATTGTCGTAGATGGAGGGATCAAAGATGCGGTCGGCAACGGCATCGAACCTTATACGTTTACCTTTTCCACTGGTGCTTCTGTTGCTGGAGGTAATGCTTCGCCTAACCTCAGTAGCTTCACTGCTTCTCCTTCCCCGACCACCGTCGGCACAATCGTCACGCTGAGTGCCACCGCTACCGACCCAGAAAGCGATGCTTTGCAATACCGTTTCACCTTCGGCGACGCCTCCGCCACAACCGCATGGTCCAGCAGTCCGACCGCCACCCGCGCCTATGCTGCTAATGGCCACTACGACGCTAAGGTCCAAGTGCGCGATCTTAAGCCTGGCGGTGCAACTTCTACCGTCACGAAGACTCTGACGGTCACGATCGCCACTCCCCTTGTCGGCGCTCGCCCCACGAAATCTTCTCCTATCGCCCTTGATGTGGCCAACCGTCGGGTTTGGTCCGTTAATCCCGACGCCGATACCGTCACCGTGATCCATGCCGACACAAATGCCAAGCTCGCCGAATACAACCTGCGCACCTTACTTGGGCTCACGAATGCACAGACTGCCGACCCTCGTAATGTCGCCCTCGACGCTTCTGGCAACGCTTGGATTACCTGTCACGATGCCGACCGCATTGCGGTGCTGAGTCCTGCGGGTGGCTTGCTCGGCACGATCAATCTCAGCTACGGCAGCCAACCCTACGGCGTCGCCATGAGTCCAGACGGAGCCAGTGCATTTGTCACCCTTTTCGGTAATGGAATATTAAAGCGCTATGCCACCTCCACGCGGGCGGAGACGGGTAGTTTACTGCTGGGGCCCACCCCACGTGCCATCGCCATTACGGGGGACGGCAGCCGCGTGCTGATCACCCGATTCGTCTCATCCCTCAACCGAGCCCATATCTGGGACGTAAACAACGGCACTTCGCTGAGCCTTACCCGTAGCATGAACTTATTGCGCGACTTTGGGCCTGACACCTCTTCGAGCGGTCGAGGAATTATTAACCAACTTTCCAGTATCACTCTTTCACCCGACAACCAATGGGCTTGGATAACTGCCTCAAAAATGAATGATGAGCACGGACTATTCTTCACGGGTCGTCAGAACTCCGAAAACATCGTTCGCGCCTCTGTTGTGCGCATTCGTCTCAGTGCCAATGGAGAGACAAACGACGGCGCAAATCGCATAGATATTGATAATAGTGAGTCCCCCTCTGGCGTTGTTTTTTCTACCCTAGGCGATTACGCCTTCGTGACCCTACAAGGAAACAACGAGATCGCAGTTTTCGACGATTTCTCCATCCAAGCTGGCCAAACGAAGTCAACGAAATGGAGATTCCCAAGCGATTTGGCGCCGCAAGGTGCTGTTCTGGATTCCGCCACGAACAAAATTTTTGTCAATAATTTCATGGCTCGTAACGTCTCGATCCACGACGTAACCCCCTTCCTTGCTAGCGGTGCCCGCACCCCTAGTTCGGTTAAAGTTTCCGCCGTGAGCACCGAACGGCTTAGCCCTATCGTTCTGGGCGGCAAGCAGATTTTCTACAACGCTTCCCTTAAGGATTTACTGGGTAGGGATGCCATGAACAAAGAAACCTACATATCTTGCGCCAGCTGTCATATCGATGGATCGATGGACGGACGCACGTGGGACTTCACGCAACGTGGCGAGGGCTTCCGTAACACCACGGATCTTCGTGGCCGGGCGGGCATGGGCCATGGTAATGTTCACTGGTCGGGAAATTTCGATGAAATCCAAGATTTTGAAAATGACATCCGCGACCATTTCAGCGGGACAGGCCTCATCAATGCTGCCAGCGTATCTTCTCCTTTGGGAACCCCCAAAGCCACTTTAAGCTCCCAACTAGACCAGCTAGCGGCCTACGTCACGAGCCTCGGAAAAGAAACCTTACCCAAGAGCCCTTTCCGTAATGCTGATGGCACAGAGACTTCTTCCGCCATCGCGGGCCGAGCCGTTTTCGCTGCGCAGAGCTGCACCGATTGCCATAATGGCGCTACCTTTACCAATTCCCGTGGTGGGGTAGGTGTGGTGCCCCGCCTAGAAGATGTGGGCACACGCCGCACCAGTTCAGGCGGACGTCTTGGTGCATCTCTGGCTGGCATTGATACACCGACTCTATTAGGCCTTCACGCTACCGCTCCTTATTTCCATGACGGGTCAGCGGTGACTCTTAATGATGTCTTTCGGGTAGCGGGCGGCACCGTTTACCAAATGGAAGATGGCGTTCGATCTGGCGCAACTTCGATCCCAGGCTTCATCAACATAAACTGGTTTAACGCTGTTCACAAAAACTCACTGGTTAGCTACAACGGTGGGGCAGGTGCCGTTACCTTCACCAACATTAATGGGGGCACGACCGCTGGAACGGGTGCCCTTGAATTCCGATTCAGTGGATCAAGTGCTATCAATATGACCGCAACGGTGAATGGCACTTCTTATCCTTTCGTCTTAACTGGCACACAGAGTGGCTGGCAGACTAATCATTGGACGAGCGGTCGCCTTGAGGGTGTCAACCTCACGGCTGGCGCGACGAACACCATCGTGGTGGCCACTAATACTGGCATTTCAATGGACGATATGACCGTCTCCACGGCCGATGACCTAGCTAAAGCCCAGCCTCACCGCCGGGTTCTGGCCTTGAGCACCACGGATCGTAACAACCTCATTGCCTACCTCCAGCAACTTGACTCCTCCACTTCAGCGGCTCCTGATAACGCCGCGCTGGCCACCTTCCGCAGCACCCAAGCACTCCCTACAGACGGTTCTCTTGACACGGCAACACCCGCCGGTGACGGCGTGGCCAACCTCCTTAAATACGCCTTCAACATGATCGGTGCTGGCAGCGGACAGCGTAGCAGTGTTACGCAACCTAACAATGCGTCCATGACGGACACGGGCTCAGCTGGCTTACCCTTGATTCAAGTCAACGGTAGTAACTTCCTCACCGTGACCTACGTGCGACGTAAGGCCTCAACCAGTCCTGGTATTGGCTACGTTGTGCAGTTCTCCTCGACACTACAAGTGGGCACTTGGGCGGTAAACCCTGCCGCAACGACTATAGTCACATCCATTGATGCTAACTTAGAGCGCGTGGTGGTGACAGACTCCGTGCCCTTGAGTAACCGCCGCTTTGCCCGCGCCTTGATCTCTACTGGAACCTTTAATGCTCCGATTATCATCAGCCCTACCGCAGCGGCAGGTAGGCAAGGGCAGGCATTCTCCTACGCCATCGGTGCTAGTGACACACCTAGCGTTTATACTGCAAGCACATTGCCCGCTGGTTTGAGTTTAAATCCCAGCACGGGAATTATCTCTGGTACACCTACTGTGACTGGAACCTTTATTATAACGGTCACGGCAACTAACAACACAGGCACGGCTACGACGACTGTCACCATTACGTTGGCTACTATGTGAATAAAGTGAGGGAGTTTTTGAGAAGGATAGACGGCAAAGATCACGGCCACGGCTGCAGGGACTTTAGGAGGCACTAGATATAGGTTCACCACCTATGAAATAGTTAGTGGCAATGATGCCGCAGACCGTGATCCCCGCAACTGGCCGCACATGGACAAACCTAGATACCCGAAGTGCCGAGACCTTCGCCAGCCGCAACCAAACCAAGTCCTACACCGTGGCGACCCCAGAGCTAGGCTATCGTAGCTATCGCCTCAATGTGACGCTCAACAACGGTAGCGCAAACTTGTTGCAACTCAGCGAACTCAAACTCTACGGCCCGCTCGTTCCTTAGAGCAGTTTCAGTGTGGGATCACGGCATAACTTGCTTAAGCTAGCTACGTGGTTCTAAGCTTCTGTTTAGACTGGTATAGATGCGACATCAGTATCGTTACTTTAATATCTAGATGATAGCCATGTTCCGTTGCCGCTTACATGAAACGATGCCGCGTTTTCTTGAAGAGTGAGCCAGACGGTCGAGATCACGAATGGTGATAGAAGTTAGAGTCATAAGTTCGGAACGGTTCCAATAAGACCTGTAGCATAAATAATTGTAAGTGCGATAAAGTCAGTGCCTGTGAAAAATTTATCACTTCTTACAACGCTAAGGGGTGCATCGCTGATCAACAGCCATGCAG
>ENA-ORBV01000612-ORBV01000612.1-microbial-mat-metagenome-genome-assembly--contig:-NODE-612-length-81612-cov-10.193929_pt1 | contig 81612 bp, 84 predicted proteins | sample MGYA00237777_ERZ505514 | MGnify/ENA primary metagenome ERZ505514 (study PRJEB26160, sample SAMN06269048) | microbial mat metagenome | isolation source: Oligotrophic lake microbial mat | place...
TTAGTCTCGTGGGCTCGGAGATGTGTATAAGAGACAGCCACCCGCCACTCTGGAAGCGGTCGATGTCGCCATCGCCAAGTCGGAACGCCACCACCGTGCCGAGATTCGCTGCGCCGTAGAAACAACCCTCTCAGCCGGTCACCTGTACCGGGGGGTGGGCAGCACCCAGCGTGCCGCAGAGGTGTTCTCGGAACTCGGGATGTGGGATACGGCAGAGAACAACGGGATCCTGCTCTACGTGCTCCTGGCGGAACGGACCATAGAGATCGTGGCCGACCGGGGCTTTGCTCTGCGGGTGACTGCGGCGGAATGGGCCCGCATCTGTGCCGAGATGGAGGTTGCCCTGGGTACGGGCCTCTATCGGCAGGGCACCCTCGCGGCTATCAACCGGATCACCGCGCTCGCCGCCGAACACTTCCCTGCCGGGTCGGGTGATCGTAATGAGCTTGAGGACAAGACTATTCTGCTGTGACGGGCCCCAAGGGTGAGTCCCGGGCCGGCTAGAAGACGTCGGCCAGAACGATGAAGCGGATGATCCCTCCCAGCGCCGCCAGTGCCAAAACGATGATGATGCCGATCTCCACGTAGCGGGTCAGGTTGTTGACGAAAGACATTCAATATTCCTTGTTTCAGTGCAGGCGGGTTTCGCTGAAGCCGCGCCAGCGGATGTCGGGAGTGCCTATCAAGGGCACCCTCATGGTACTCCTCGCCATGGGTCTGCTGACAGTAGTACCGGGCAGTGGTGCCGCGGAGACCTCCGTCCGGGAGGCGACCGATGCACTCGCCGCTGCTCATCCAGGCTACTCCGGCGTCCTGCTCCTCGATACCGGCGCGCAGGCCCTGGCGCAGAGGGACGCCCTCATCGCGGCGGCCCGAGCCACGCTTGACGCGCAGTACTACATCTGGAACTCCGATGCTTCCGGGCGCTACCTCGCTGCTCGTCTTCTCGCCGCGGCGGAGAGGGGCGTCCGCGTGCGTGTCTTGCTGGACGATATCAACGTGGCAGGCCGGGACGCTGTCTTCGCCCGACTGGCCGCCCATCCCAAGGTGCAGATCCGCATCTACAACCCCTCAGCCGCGCGCCAGGGTGTTCTGCGCCTTCTCGGGTTCGTCCGGAACTTCTCTCAGGCGAACCGCCGGATGCACAACAAATCATTTACGGCCGATGGCGCCGTAACCATCGTCGGCGGGCGCAATGTCGGCGACGAATACTTTGATCTTGATCCGGACGTGAACTTCCGGGACCGTGAGCTGCTGGCTGCCGGGCCGGTTGTCGCGCAGGTCACCGCAGGGTTTGAGGCCTTCTGGAACAGCACCTGGACAAAACCTGTCTCGGCACTGACCGGGCCCGCGGGCCCGGTGGATCTGCCCGGACTCCTGGCCACCGCGACGGCGGAAGTCGGCAGGCTTGGCTATGTTGCCCCACCTCACCAGGACAGCCTGATTCGCGCGCAAACACTCCCAGCCTTGCTGTGGGCCCCGGCCCGTCTGGTTTTCGACCCACCCCCAACGGCAGCGCAGATTGCCGACGCGTCGGAGCAGCAGCCCGTGGCACTGGCACTGCACGCGCTGGCGGCCACTGCCCGCAGCGAGATCCTGGTGGAGTCAGCCTACCTGATCCTGGGTGAGCAGAGCCTTACCGAGGCGGCCCGGCTCCATGCAGCCGGCGTCCGGCTGCGCGCACTGACCAATTCTCTTGCCTCCAACGACCTCGTTACCAACCATTCCGGTTATGCCCGGCGGCGGCGGTCGATGCTCGATGCAGGGATAGAACTGCATGAACTGCGTCCCGACGCGGCGGCGTGCCAGCGTCTGATCACGGTATCCCTGGCCTGTGCGGCGCACCCCGCCTTCGCGCTGCACTCCAAATCCCTCGTAGTGGACCGGCGCGTGGTCTACATCGGCTCCTTCAATCTGAATCTCCGGTCGACCTACCTGAACTCGGAGACGGCGCTGATCGTCGACAGTGAGGAGCTGGCCAACCGGGTGGCGGCGTCCATCGACGAGCTGCTCCGGCCCGACAGCAGCTGGCAGGTCCTGCGTCGCAAGGGCGGGGGGCTCGAGTGGATCACGCAGGTCGACGGCCGGGAAGTGCGGGACACCCACGAACCCATGACGGGCTTCTGGAAGCGCTTCTCGTCCCGACTCTACCGGCTCTTTCCGCTGGAAAAGTATCTCTAGCGGGGTTTCAGTCCAGCAGGTGAGACAGCAGGCCGTCCGCCAGCTTCGGCTCGAACCAGGTGGATTTGGGCGGCATCACCTGATTCGCGTCGGCCACTGCCATCAGTGCCTCCAGGCTGGTGGGAAACATGGCGAAGGCGACGGCCATCTCGCCGCTGTCGACGCGGCGCTCCAGTTCGGGCAGCCCCCGAATGCCGCCGACGAAATCGATGCGCTTGTCGCGACGGGGATCCCCGATCCCCAGCACCGGCGCCAGCAGGTGATCCTGCAGCAGGCTGACATCAAGGCTGGCAACCGGGTCTTTCGGGATCAAGCCGCGCTGGATGTCCAGCCGGTACCACTGGCCCTCCAGGTACATGCCGAACTGGCCGGCGTGCGCTGGCCGTGCGGGTTGTGCCACGGGTGTCACCGTGAACTTGAGGCCGATACGCAGCAGGAAGTCCGTGGCCGAGAGGCCGTTCAGATCCCTGACGACGCGGTTGTAGTCGAGGATGCGCATCTCGTCATGGGGGAACGCCACACAGAGGAAGTAGTTGTAGTCCAGATCACCCGAGTGGCGCGGATTGCCAGTGCCGCGCGCGGCGGCCACACGGGACGCAGAGGCGGAACGATGATGGCCGTCAGCGATGTACAGCGAGTCCATGGCATCCACGATGCGCGTCACGGCGCTGATCTGCTCCGGGTCCTGAAGCAGCCAGATGGTGTGGACAATGCCGTCGTCAGCCTTGACCTCACAGGCTGGAATTCCGCGGGCGTTCTGCACGATGATCTGGCGCAGTTCGGCATTGCTGCGGTACGCGAGCAGTACGGGTCCCGTCTGCGCATTCAGCGCCGTGATCTGGCGGACGCGGTCGTCTTCTTTGTCCGGTCGTGTGAACTCGTGCTTGCGAATACGATTCCGGTCGTACTCGACAACGCTCCCGACGCAGGCGATGCCGGTCTGCAGGTGCTCGCCCATCCGGAGCTGATAGACGTAGTAGTGCGGCTTTTCATCGCGCAGGAGCACGCTGCTCTCGACCAGATGGCGCAGATTCTCGGCCCCCCTGGCGTAGACGACGGGCGAGTAGGGGTCAGTGCCTTCCGGCAGGTCGATCTCCGGCTTGGAGATGTGCAGGAAGCTGGACGGCCTGCCGTGGGCCCGGTGCCGGGCCTCCGCTGTGTTCAGCACGTCATAGGGCGGCGCGGCCACGGCGGCAGCTTTGCCCGGGGCCGGGCGCAGCGCGCGGAAGGGCTTGATGAGGGTGTGCATAGAATGGGATTCCGGAGGTGGGATCGCGCCTGGTGGGATCGCGCCGGTCGGCGCTCCTAAACGAGGCCGAGGATTTCGAAGGCGGCACGCTCGCCCGACTCCATGGCGCCCTCCATCCCGCGGTTGGAGACGGCTGTGTGCTCACCGCAGAAGTGGATTCGCCCATGGGCCTTGCCAACGACCGCCGCGAAGGCTGTGACCTGACCCGGCGCCCACACCGCCCAGTCACCGGCGGCAAACTGGTCCCGGTACCAGGAGTGGTAGACCTTGGGTTCCACCTTGCCCTTGGCGGCAGGCCGGATGCGGTAGAAATCGTCCATGATCGCGGCGCTGGCTTCCCTGGACTCCAGGGTATCCATCCACGTGGCGTTCCGTCCGCGTATCCAGATGGTCAGGCTGGTGATCTCCTGGGGTGTCTTGCCCTTGCGTTCCGCCACCACCATGCCGGCCAAGCCGTTGCTGAAGATATTGGGATTGCGGCCGTCGTCCTCCCAGAACGGCTTCTTGACGACGAGGTGCAGCATGTTGACGGGCTGCGAGGCCAGCGTGTTGATGGCCAGTGCCTGGGGGCCGGTGACCAGCGGGTCCAGATGGACGCGGCGGAGCACCGGACTGGGAAGTGAGCACACCACGTAGTCGGCCTTGTAGACCGTGCCATCAGCGCACTGGATCTCCGTGCCACTCTTCGTGGAGCGAATACCAATGACGTTTCTGCCGAAAATGATGGGCTTCTTGAGGCCTTTGGCCATGGCCTCAGGGATCGCCTGGTTACCCCCGACGGCGGTGTAGCCGAAGATCTTGCCCCCCAGCTGGGCCTGCATCATCGCGAACGCACTGCCGGAGAGGGCCAGCATGGCGGAAACGTCGTAAGCCGTGGTGCCGTAGTTGGGGTTGTTGTTCCAGCACAGGTCGATGATTTCTTCCGAGACGCCAATACTGGTCAGCCACTGATGGAGCGACACGTCGTATTTGGCGTTCGCCGGGTCGAGCCAGGAGTCCGCGTTCTTCAGCGGGTTGTTCTTGCCGATGACGGGGTTCAGGTAGGACCAGGGCATGCTCTGCCTGAAGGCCGCCGGAAATGGATTCAGCGGGCTGGCTGGCCACTGGTCCTTCGGGATCAGCTTGCCATCGAGGACCAGTTCCCGGTCGTTGAAAAAGGGCACGATTGGCGTCACATCGATCGTGCCAACCTTGAACTTCTTGCACGCGTCCATCAGCCGGGCATACCCGGCGCCGAAGGAGGTGCCGCCGGATTCCGGATTGCCTGGCACGTCCCGGTGGGACAGCACCCGCCCACCGACCCGTTGCCGACCCTCCAGCACCTGCACGTCGACGCCTTGCTCTTCGAGGAGCAGGGCGGCATTCAGTCCGGACAGGCCGGCCCCGATCACAATGACTTTTGAGCGGTTCTGAGCCCGGACAGGACCAGATGCCAGGGAGGAACCGAGAGCCGCAGCGAGCGGGAGCGCGCCGATGCCCTGAACGAGGGTGCGGCGGCTGAGGTTGGGGGACTTGGACATGGGTGGCATCCTGCTGACGGAAGAGCATGAGTATCGGGACTGCATGCTACCGCTAGAATCCCACCCGGCCAACTTCTGGAGGCGGCAAGCGGCCGGTGCCCTGGGCGGGCTTTAGGAAACTGTATTTCCAGTACCGGGAGCAGGGGAAGCGTTCCTGATCTCGCTGCTGCCGCCCAATGCCGAGAACTCCTGCCTTTGCGGGCCGGGCGGGAGTGCGGCGAGGGCAGGGTTTGCGCCGCACTCGTCGTCAAAGTTTTTGAGAGCCCGGGTGAACATCGCATAGCGCTGGTCCGAGGGCCCCAGATTCACCAGCAGGGTCACGCACCGGATGATGCTGTCGGCGGCCTGGGTGATCGTCGGCGGGGCCACACGGAGCAAGTCGCCGTAGTCATCGCGGATCTGGTAAAGACTGCCGTAGGTGCCATGGCCCTGGTTGACGGACGAATCCACGGCGTTCGTCACGCTCTTGCGGAAGCGTGCATAGACGGCCTGGCGTTCAATCAGGCTCTGACGTGCTGTCGCGAACAGGAGGGAGTCGGCACCCTCGATCGACCCGGCAGGCCGCCTCAATCTCTGCTGCTGCCAGTCGCACGCCAGGTCCACCACCCGCTTCAGGGCATACCCCAGTACCACGAGTAGCAGGTACGTTACTGACTCCGGCCAGCCCATGTCGACGGACGTCCAAACCCTGATCAGTTCTTTGATCGGCAGCCCGGTCCGGAAGTTAAGAGACCCACGTCACAGGTCCCGCAGTAAACGCGTAAGTTCACTGCCCGGCGCGGGCGAGTTCCTCTTCGCAGCGACGGATCTGCACCCGGTAGGCGAGTGCCTTGCGCGCGTCGACCGGCAGCCCGAGCTCCCCCCGTTCCGAGGCGTCGGCGAGCCGCTGCAGCGCCAGCCGATGCCTCCCTGCGGCAGCCGTCTCGTACCAGCGCAAGGCGATGGCCGGGTCGTGGGGCAGTTCGGGTCCGGACTCCGACTGCCAGGCGAGCCAGTACTGGGCTTCGGTGACACCCCGGTCTGCGGCCGAGCGAATGAGGGGAAGCGCCTGCTCAGGCTGCCAGTTGCCTCCCAGGCCCAGGGCGAAGAATGCCAGCTGGTAGGTCGCCTCCGCATCCCCTGCCTCGGCTTCAGCACGGCACAGGGACTGCACCTGCTGAAGAGCCTTCGGGGCCGGATGGCTGTCGAGGAGCAGGGGCCTCACCAGGGCCCGGCATTCACCGGCAGAAGCGGGAACCGCGCCCGAGGTCAGACCTGCCAGGAGCAATGCGAAGAGGAGGGCTGGGCAGACGCGCACGGTTCGCAGTCTAACGCGCGGGAGGCGCCGGGGAAGCTTACCAGCTGCGGACGCGGCCGGTATCCAGATGGACGAAGTCGGATCCCGGGTAGTAGCCGACCCCGCCGGTGGCCAGGCGGAGTCCGGCACGGCGCAGGTCAATGGTCCGGACGCCGGGTAACCGGACGTCGATAGCCTGTCCCTGAAGGTGCAGGCTGTGGTCCGCCACACCGCCACTCCTGCTCGCGAGCGCGTGATTGGTGGCAGGTGAACGGTAGGCGGAAATGATTTCAAAGCGGCCACGGCCGCCGGTAACCTGCTGCACGTCATGCAGGATATCCAGGAGGGCTGGATCGATCGGATGGACATCCCCGGTCCGGAAGTCCCGGAACAGGTGACGAACCTCCTGTAGCGCATCCGGCAGATAGACCCCGCCTTCGCTGTAAACGACATCCAGGGTTTCAGCCGTGTGCGTGTGATAAAAGCCGAGCCGGCGGGATTCTGTGTTCGTGGCAGGGCTGGTTGCCCGCACAATACCCGGACAGGCAATCAGGGGGGCCAGCAGCAGGGCAGACCGGAGAAACTGTCGGCGGGCGAGCGGGGGTGACATTGGCGTAGTGTCCCCAACGCGGCGGCCCGCCGCAACCCCTGAGCCATGGATTCTTGACGCAGGCCCGCACCCACAGGCGCCCCGAAGGCAGCCTCCGCACTATGCAAAATCATCCCCGCCCGGCAGTGGCGCTTCTCCTGGCCCTCCTAGGGCTCGGGCTCGGGCTATCGCCGGTCACCCTGGCGGCCCCGGCTGAAGGAGCGGTGCAGCAGCAGCTGGTCGTTCAGGTCGGGAAGCTGCGAGCCAGTGGTGGCCTTTATCTCCAGGGGCTGGCCATTGCCTCGGGCAGTCTCCTTCCCGATTTCTATGGGGCGCGGACCTACGCGCCCGTCTGGACCCGGTCGGGCCGGGTCGATGAGTTACTGACCCTGCTCGCCAGTGCAGAGAGTCACGGTCTCTCCAGTGAGGACTACTACCTGTCGCCGCTCAAGGCACTCCGCCAGCGGGTGGTCTCCAGTGACGACGCCGCTCTGGCTGCGGACTTCGATCTGCTGCTCACCGAGAGCCTGATCCGCTTCGGTTACCACCAGCGATTCGGCAAGGTGAATCCCCAGCGCATAGAGTCCACGTGGAACTTCACCCGCCACTTCCGAGCCGGTCGCGATCCCCTGAATACGCTGACCGAGGCTGTGGCGGCCCCGTCGCTGGCCGAATTTCTCGGTCAGTGGCTTGACCGGGCACCCCTTTACCGGTCTCTCCAGGCGAGGCTGGCCGAGTATCGCGCTCTCGCTGCCGCCGGCGGCTGGCCCGAGGTGCCCGAGGGGCCAACGCTCAAGCCGGGCGCTACAGACCCCCGGCTGCCGCTGCTGCGCGAGCGGCTGATCGTCACCGGTGATTTGCCCGGCACGACACCGGTGTCTGGAACCTATGACGAGATCCTCGTCGCGGGCGTGCAGCGTTTCCAGGCTCGGCACACGCTGGACGTCGACGGAGTGCTGGGCGCTGGAACGCTGGCCGCCCTCAACGTGCCCGTCAGTGCTCGCATCGACCAGCTGCGCCTGTCGCTGGAGCGCGCCCGGTGGGTCCTGGAGGACACGGCGGGTGAGGTCGTCGTCGTCAACGTCGCAGGCTACGAGGTCTTTGCGACCCGTAATGGCGCGCCGTTCTGGTGGCGTCGCGCCGTGGTGGGGACCCAGGCCCGCGAGACGCCCATCTTCAAGGCGTCGATCACCTACCTGGATCTGAATCCCACCTGGACGGTGCCTCCCACGATCCTCCGGGAAGATATCCTGCCGAAGGTCCGGCGGGATCCAGGCTACCTCCGCAGCCAGAACATCAGCGTGCTGGATTCGAGCGGGCGGCCCGTGAATGCCGCCGCGATCGACTGGCAGGCCGTTGGCAGTCGTCCGCCCTATATCCTGCGGCAGGGGCCCGGTCCAGGGAACGCGCTGGGGCGTATCAAGTTCATGTTCCCGAATGCGCACTCGGTATTTCTGCACGACACGCCGAGTCGCGGCCTGTTCGAGAAGGCGGAGCGCAACTTCAGTTCCGGTTGCATCCGGGTTGAGGATCCCCTGTCCCTGGCCGAGATCCTGCTGGCGGACCCGGCGAAGTGGAATCGCGCCGGGCTGGAGGCTGCTATCGCCACGGGGACAACCCGCACTGTGCGCCTGCCGAAACCCTGGCCGATCCTGATCCTCTACTGGACCGCTGAACTGGATAGCGAGGGCCGCGTCAGGTTCCTGCCGGATGTGTACCGGCGGGATCCGGGCCTGCTGCAAGCGCTGAATGGTGAGGTCGTTATTGACTTTCCCTCGCTATAATGTGGCGTTCTACCCGGGGCGGTGGCCACAAGAAGAAGCAGTCAAATGCAGCACTTTCGTTCTCTCGCGATACTGGTAATGAGTCTGGCCTGTACCGCCTGGCCAGCGCTGGCAGGGACGGAGCCCCGCACCGTCGGCGTGCTCTTCGTCGTGCACGGCGGATCTGCTGAGCAGGGCGTGGCGGACACCTTTGACAGCACGCTGCAGTTCTTTCAGTACGATCCCAACAACATCATCTTCAAGAGCCTGATCTGGAACGCCGCCGCCTGGCCCACGGTCCTGAAGTCCGGTGACAGTCAGAGCTATGCGAACGCGGCCAGTCAGCTCAAGAAGTACCTGATGGGTACACTGCTCGCCCATCAGGTCGGCCAGTTTCTCCAAAGGTAATTTTTCATGAGCGTCTTACTGCGCCCGTTGCGACTTGCCGTGCTTGTGACCTGCGGCTTGGGCCTGGCGAGTTGCGGATCCGAGGCCGACAACAAGGGCTCCTTCCGGATGATTCAGGCATCGCCGGATCTCGCCCCCGTGAATTTCTTGGTCAACGGCGTCGCGCTCGTGTCCGCCATCGACTACAAAAGCGGCCCTGGCTTTCTCAGCGTAACGCCCAAGACCTACACGTTCGCTGTTGAGTCAATCCTGCCCGACGAAGACGGGCAGGTCGTTACCGAGCCGGTCATCGCACCGGTGGCCCAGGCCATCGCAGCGGGCCGGGAGTACACGCTCATTACCCTCGGCAAGGCGTCCGCCGCCACCGGCGCTCCCGAAGCACTGCGGCCCCTGGTCATCGAGAACGAGGTCGAGGTCGTGCCGGTCGGCAATGCCCGCCTGCAGTTTGTCCACGCCGCAACCGACGTCCCGGCGGTGGTGGATATCTACCTGACCACCGTTCCCGTCGCGCCCGCTGTACTGCCGGATCTGTCCACCCAGACGCCCATCGCCCAGGTCACCTATGGCGCCCAGCCCGCGGCTCGTCAGCTCGTGCAGACGGGGACCTATGTCATTCGTGTCGCCCTGCCTGGGTCCACCGTCCCCGTCTTTCAGTCCTTTAACGTCGGGCTGAGCAACGGGAGTGACCTGCTTATCGTCGCAGTCGACAACAATCTCGTGGGCCCCGCGCCGATCTCGCTCGCGATCAGTAGCGGTTTTCGCGGGTTCTTCACGGATGAGGGTACGGAACAACTCCTGGACAAGGACACTCTGTCGAACCTCCGGGTCGTCCAGTTGTCGCCGGATGCACCCGCCATGAACATCCTGGGTACCCGGCCGCAGGAGCCGGCGATTCCGCCGTCCACCGTGCTGCCACCGCTGCGGGAAGTTACTTTCGCTACCGGGCTGAACTACCTGGACGCCACGGGCTATGTGGCTGTCAACACTGACACCTACAGCCTGAGGGGTGTCAGGACTGCGGACCCGACGGCCACGACGCCGCTGTTTACGGTCTTCCCCACTCCAACAGCCTTGGCGCTGGGACAGCGGTCCACCCTGTTCGTGATCGGCCGTGCGCTGACGACGCCGTCGACCTTCGCTCCGCTGGTACGTCCCGATGAGATCCGGTCCGTATTTCAGGAAGGCAAACTGCGCATCGTGGACGCGTCGCCCTCCAGCGGGGTCGTCGACGTCTACATTCTGAAGGCGGGGACACCCATTACCGAAGACGTGCCGCCTACGCTACAGAACCTCTCGCCGGGAGTTGCCACCACTCATCTGGTGTTCTTCCCGCAGGACTACCGGGTGACGTTTACGATGGCGGGCAGCAAGACCGAACTCGCTGCGGTGAACGTCGCGGCGACGTCAGGCACCGTACACACAGCGATTCTGGTGGACGCCATCCGCCCGGACGCTACCAGCCCTGGCACGCCCCCTGCGGTGCTGCTGCTGAACGATCTAGCGAGCTAGGGATCTGCCCCGGCCCTGGCGGGGAGCTTAGTAGGTAGGTACCGTGGGGTCGATTTCCCGGGACCAGGCGTCGATGCCGCCTGCCAGGTTATAGAGGTTGGTGTAGCCGCGCCGGCGATAGCGCTCGGCAACGGCCTGGCTCCGACCGCCCCGGTGACAGTGGAAGACGATCCCGGTGTCGGTGGCCAGCCCCTCGATGGCCCGGACGCCATCGTCGTCCCAGGGCTTCGCTGCTGACAACGAGGCGATAGCGCGCTCGTCCTCGCCCCGCACGTCGAAGAGCCAGGGCTTGTTCCCGGCGGCCAGGGCCGCCTGCAGTTCCCGCACCGACATCTGCTTCACGGCGGGTGGCGCGTTGGGATTCTCGAAACTGAAGCCCTGGCCCTGCAGCGCTTCCTTCACGCGAATCCGCAGTCCATCAGCCCGGGCTGCGCTCCACCGGTCGATCTGCAGCCCTACCGGACCACTGGCCACGTCGAGGCTGCCGGACCTGGGCGGTCCCAGGGTCATGGAATGCTCGAAGGCAGCGTCAATCTTCAGGTGAATGGTCTGGCCGGGACGGCTCTGCCCGGCATTGACCATGATTTCCGCTGCGGCCGGGTCAATCTCGATCTGCGGTAGCTTGCCCGTGGGCTCGGCCAGGCCGAGCACGTTGCCGAGTTCGCCGGAATCGAACATCTCGGTAACGATGTCGCTGCCGCCGATCAGTTCGCCCGCCACGTACAGCTGGGGCACTGTGGGCCAGTTGCCGTAGGTCTTGATGCCTTCCCGGATCTCGGCATCCTGCAGGACGTCGATGGTCAGGTAGTCCGGCAGCACCATGTCCAGCGCCGCGACCGTCTTGGCCGAAAAGCCGCACTGGGGCTGGGCCCGATTGCCCTTCATGAACAACACGACGCGGTTGTTGTTGAGGAGGTCGTCGATCGCGGTGCGGATGTCGTTACTCATGGCTTTATATCGTTCCCGGATCGCGCTGGTAGAAGCGCCTTTAGGCGCGATCGTTAAGTGGATTCGCGCCCAAAGGCGCTCCTACGAGGCGCTCCTACACGGAGAAGCTGGAGCCGCAGCCACAGGTGGTGGCGGCGTTCGGATTGCGGATGACGAAGCGGGCACCTTCCAGATCGCTCTTGTAGTCGATCTCGGCGCCGGCCAGGTACTGGATGCTCATGGGGTCGATCAGCAGGGTGACGCCCTCATTGCGCACCTGGGTATCGCCGTCTTCCAGTTTCTCGTCGAAGGTGAAGCCATACTGAAAGCCGGAGCAGCCACCGCCCGAGATAAACACCCGGAGCTTGAGATTGGGGTTGCCTTCCTCGGCGATCAGCTCCGCCACCTTGGCCGCGGCAGAGTCGGAGAAGTTCAGGCTCGGGGCGCCGGTCGCTATTTGTGTATCCATTTCAAAAGTCTGACGGCAGAATTCAGCGCATGCAAGGCCTTGAAGTCCCGAATTTGGTCCTGGGTGCCTGGAATCTCGCCGGCAGCACGGTCTCGCCGCTGGGCAGCGGCCTGATCAACCATACCGCGCTGGTCACGTCCGGCGCAGACCGTTATGTCCTGCAGCAGCTGAACCCGGTCTTTCCCCCGGAGATCAACGAGGATATCCGGGTGGTAACCGCGCACCTGCGGGCCCGGGGCCTGGTCGCGCCCGAGCTGCTGCCCACGGTCGATGGCCGCCTGTGGGTGGAAATCGACGGGCGGGTCTATCGCCTGATGACGCACCTGGACGGGGTCAGCCGGAACCGGCTGAACAGTCCTGGGGAGGCCCGGGAGGCTGGCGGCCTGCTGGCCCGCTTTCACCGGGCACTGGCGGATCTGGATTACGCGTTCCCGGCCCGGCGCCTGGGCGTCCACGATACCGGGCGCCACATGGAGGTGCTCCGTCAGGCACTGCTCGAGCACCCGGCCCACCGGGATTTCGCCGCGATCGCGCCCCTGGCTGGGGAGATTCTCTGCCTCGCGGCAGCCCTGCCGACCCTGCCCGCAGTGCCCGAGCGCGTGGTGCACGGCGACCCCAAGATCAACAACCTGCTGTTCGCTACCGCAACGGGCCGCGCCCTGTGCTTCATTGATCTCGACACCCTGGGCCCCATGGCCCTGCCGCTCGAACTCGGTGATGCCTTTCGCTCCTGGTGCAATCCGGCCGGGGAGGATCACCGGCAATCCGGGTTCGCGCTGGACCTGTTCACGCCTGCCGTGGGGGGCTATGCCGAGGTGGCCACGGGCTGGATTACGCCGGAGGAGTCGGGCGCCATCGTGGCGGGAACCCTGACCATCTACGTGGAACTCGCCGCACGCTTTTGCGCCGACGCGCTTCGGGAAAGCTACTTTGGCTGGGACCCGCAGCGCTTTCCCACCCGCAGCGCCCACAACCAGGCACGGGCGGCGAACCAGCTGACTGCCGCGCGCTCCCTCTGGGATCTGCGCGGCGCGGCCGAGGAAGTGGTGCGGAGGGCGTTCGCCTCAGGCTGACGGGGCGCTGTGGTGCGCTGCGAGAAACTGCAGAGTAAGTGACCTTGGCGGCGTCGTTGATATGGGTACCCATATCCGGTAGTCTGCCACCTGTGAAGACCACTCTCGACATCTCCGATCCGCTGTTCAGGCAGGCCAAAGCCACTGCAAGCCGCGAAGGCATTACGGTGCGCGCTCTCGTGGAGCGCGGCCTGCGTCTGGCCCTCAGCGAAACGCGCGCTCGTGCCAGTTTTCGGTTGCGGATTGCGTCCGTTCCAGGCAAGGGCCTACAGACCGAAGCGGCACAGCTCTCCTGGGAGCAATTGCGTGCCCTGACTTACGAGGGGCGCGGTGGATGATCGCGGTCGACACAAATATTCTTGTCTATGCACATCGCCGGGACGCCACTGCACATGCGCCCGCGGCGGCAGTGCTGGGCAATCTGGCTGAAGGCAAAGCGGCCTGGGCCATTCCCTGGCCTTGCGTGCACGAGTTTCTAGCCATCGTCACGCATGCACGCATCTTCAATCCCCCCAGCACGCTCAAAGAAGCCTGCAATCAGGTGGAGGCATGGCTTGAATCACCACTGCTAGTTTTGCTGGGAGAAGACGAGGGCTATTGGCTCGTGCTAAAGGACACACTGGAAAACGCCAGAGTATCCGGCCCCAAAGTGCACGATGCGCGCGTGGCGGCCCTGTGCCTCCATCACGGCGTGAAAGAGTTGTGGTCCGCGGACCGCGATTTCAAACACTTCCCGGAACTGTCAGTACAAAATCCATTGCTCAGCGCGACCGGGCCGGCCTGATTTCCAGCCGCCGCTCAGGCTGAAGCTGAGGCCGACGTTGTAGCCCGTCCCCAGCCTTCCGCCTCCCGGACGCTCGCCCGGTAGTAGGGGAGATGCAGCGCCAGGAACGTCAGGCCCATGACGCTGGCGCCTCCGCAGACAATCGAGAGTGACCAGCGCAGTGCCGCGTCATCCCCAAAGCCGAAGTCAGTGACGAGGCCCACGGCGGTCGGACCCAGCAGCCCGAGGATATTGATCACAAAGTAGTAGAGCGCGGTCGTCTGCGCCCGCATCTGGTTCGGCGCGATCATCTGCAGGGCCGCGGCACCCGTCGCTGTCACCCAGGCGCCGCCGATGGAGACGGGGACGAGCAGGACGAGGGCCAGCTGGCCCGTGGGCATCAGCGGCGTGAGAATCGACGCCGGGATCAGGAAGACCGCAGCGCCGAAGACGCAGGTGCGCATCAGTGCGTCCTGGTACCCCCGCTCCCGCAGGCGTTCCGCGACCCAGCCGCTGGCCAGGACGCCGAGCGGTCCCGCGGTGAGCGTAATGATCCCGTAGCCCAGGCTGATCTCGGGGATGGTCCAGCCCCAGGTCCGGACGAACATGCTGGGCACCCAGAAGAAGTAGTTGTAGCCGAGGATCGTCACCACCGACATACCGAGAAAATGCGTCAGGTAGGTGCGCCAGCGCTGCCCCAGGTACGCCAGAGTCTGTCTGACGGTGAGGTTTTCCGTAATCCGGCCGTCGGCCAGCTGGATCTGCAAACGGTCCCGGCGGACGGGTTCCCGCACCGTCAGCATGAGCAGGGCGATCAGCAGGCCAGGCAGCCCGACCAGGATAAACACCGTCTGCCAGGCGCGGAGTTGCCCGATCCCGGGCACGTCGAGTGGCGGCGCGGAGGCCACCCAGGCAATCAGCTGGCCGCCGAAGATCAGCGCGACGCCCACGCCCAGCGACACGCCCATGTTGTAGAAGGTCAGGGCCCTGCCGCGGGTTTTCCGGGGAAAGTAGTCACTGATCAGGGAGAGGGCTGCCGGATTCAGCGCCGCTTCTCCGACGCCAACGCCGACCCGGGCCAGAAAGAGCTGACCGAAGTTGCGCGCCAGGCCGCACATCGCCGTCATCAGGCACCAGATGGTCACGCCGGCCGCAATGATGCCGCGCCGGCTGAACCGGTCCGCAGCCCTGCCAATGGGCAGCCCCAGGACCGTATAAAACAGGCCAAAGGCGAGATTACCCAGGAGGCTGACCTGGGTATCCGAGATGTCCAGGTCCCTGCGGATCGGCTCGACCATCAGGGCAAGGATCTGGCGGTCGAGGAACGAGAGCAGGTAGGCGATGGTGAGGATACTGACGACATACCAGGCGTAACCCGGGTTGGGATAGCCGGAGTGCTGATCCTGTTCCGTCTGGCTCATGGACGGGATCATAGCCCGGCCGCAGAGCCGCCGAACCTAGTGGCAGGTGCGGCAGGCGTTAAGTTGCAACTGCCGTTGAGCGGTTGAGGTTGCAGGGATCGTCGGCCAGACGGGCGTGTGACACGCGGTGCAGTCCAGCCCACGCTCCAGCACGATCCGGTGGGCAACTTCGAAGTGCCAGTAGCCGGCGCGCTGGGCAGTGATCAGCTGGGGTAGTGCTCCGGCTGGCACCGTGATCGCGCCGGCACGGTAAGTGGTGTCAGTGGAAACCTGAACCGTGGTCGGAGCGGACACCGCTCTTGGGTCGAGCCTTAAGGCGCTCCTGCCGCCGGAAACAGTGCGGCCGGCGATGCGACCGAGAAATACCGACGGTCCGAGAAAGGTGCCTTCACCCCCGTAGCGACCATTGATGCCCGCCATGCCCGTGACTTCGCCGGCGGCATAGAGTCCGCGGACAGGCCTGCCCGCTGCATCGATGACGCGCGCGTCCGCATCAATCGCGAGGCCGCCCATGCTCTTGCGGGTCATGGGAAAAAGCTGGATGGCGTAAAAGGGCGCCTTCTCCACTGCCCGCGCGGTGGGGTCTGGTCCCGCTGAGTTGAAGCGGCCGAATTCGGCATCATGGCCGGCGACCACGGCCGCGTTCCAGCGCTGCACGGTCGCCTCCAGGCCCGTCTCCGGCAGGCCAGCCTCGGCGGCCAGGGCCGCCAGCGAATCGGCTTGGCGGATCAGTCCGGCAGCCTTGAGCGGTTCCATACCTGCCGGATTGCCCAGCCACACCGCATCCCGGATCCGCAGCGTCCGCAGGCCATCGGCATCAAAAATGAGCCAGTGGGTTGCAGGCGACTGCTGCAGCACCGCCGCGTCGGCCAGCTTGCTGGGCGCCTTCTCGCTGATGAAGCGCCGGCCACTGGCGTTAACCCAGATGGCCGACGGATTCTGGGTCTGCAGGGCGCGGGTGCCCGTGGGGTCCCGGGGGTCTGGTATACCGCTCGCAAAAATGACCTGGTGATCCATGCGGGTGGTGGCGGCTCCGGCTTGCTGGCCGAGCCCAATGCCGGAGCCGGTCGCGAAGTGCCCCGCACCCGCGTAGAGGCGTAGCGGTGCCGGCACAGAGGCTGGCCATTCCCGCCGCACGAAGGCCAGATCGCTCTGCCAGCCACCCGTGGCAATGATCACTGCCGGGGCCCGCAGTTCACCCTCGAGCCCCGTGCGCAGATCGCGGATACGCACGCCGCGGACGGCGCCGTTTTTCCCTGTCAGGGACGTCGCCTCTGTGTTCCAGCGAAAGTCCAGGTTCACTCGGGCGAACGCTGCCCGCATCATCGGCACCACCACGTTCAGTGCTGAGCCGCTGGCGAAATGGAACCGGGGCACCGAGTGTTCGGGCGAGTCCAGGATGAAGCCCCAGCGCACGCCAAAACCGGTCAGCCAGTCGTGGACTTCCGTGCGGGAGCCCGCCACGTAACGCCGAACCCAGTCCGGGTCCGCATCTTCGCCCCAGGCCAGCAGGTCCCGTGCGGCAATCTCCGGACTGTCGTTGAAGCCCTTCTTCTCCTGGAGCGGAGTGCCCACCAGGGCGAAGCCGCCAGCCTTGACGGCGTGTCCGCCACCCACGGAGTTGGCATCCAGCACCAGGACGCTCTGGCCCGCGGCCCCGGCTTCCAGCGCCGCGGACAAACCGGCGATGCCGCTCCCGATGACGATGACGTCTGCATCCGGCAGTGGCCGCGTGCAGCTGCTCAACAGCAGGGCGAAGGTCAGCCAGCAGAGCGGAGTCCGGAACATCACAATCAGTATACTCAGCGTTATTCCCGAGGACGCTGCGCATGGCCCTGACCCGCCGGCAACTGATTGGTACCGGAATAGTGTCCGGCCTGGCCGTTGGCGGTGGCCTCGGCCTCGTCTATGCCCGCCGCCGCCTCGACGACGGCGATGTCCTGGCGAAATTCGCTGCTGCCAGTCCCGGTGCCACAACGCTCAACGCCTGGCTGAAGATTGGTAAGGATGGCCGCATCACCTGTGGCGTCCATCGGGCGGAGATGGGGCAGGGCGTTACCACCTCGTTGCCCATGCTCCTGGCCGAGGAGCTGGACGCGGACTGGAGTCAGGTCAGTTATGAGTTCACGCCGGTCGACAAGGATTACTTCAACTTCGGCATTCTTCTGCGCGGCGAGCCTCTCGGGCCGACCGAAGGGCGCTTCTGGCCCCGGATCGGGACGGGGCTGATCCGCGAAGTCTTTCACCAGCTGGGCATGTCGGTGACCATCGCCAGCTCCAGCACCATCGATGCCTGGGACACGCTCCGGCAGGCGGGGGCGGAGGCTCGCGGTCTCCTCGTCGCTGCCGCTGCCGAGCGCTGGTCCGTGCCCGCGACCCGATTGTTGACGGCGGCCAGCGTCGTCACGGATCCGGCCACCGGCAAAACGCTGGGTTATGGCGAGCTGGCCGACGCTGCTGCCCGGCTGCGGCCGCAGGGCAAGCCTGTGCTGAAGACGTCGGCTCAGTTCCGGCTTATTGGTCGGTCACTGCCGCGCCTCGATGTGCCGGCCAAGGTGACGGGGACGGCGCGGTTTGCCATCGACACGGTACTGCCGCGCATGCTCTACGGCGCCGTCCGCCACTCACCCCATGTGGGCGGACGCATTGGCAGCCTGGACGCTGGCGCCGCGTTGGCGATGCCGGGCGTCGAGTACGTCCTGCGTCTCGGTGAACGGGCCGTGGCTGTGCTGGCGGGGGATACCTGGAGCGCCCAGCGGGCTGCCGCCGTCCTGCGGATCGACGCCGTGGCCGGGGATCCGTTCCAGCCGGATTCGGAGGTCCTGCAGAAGTCGTACCTTGAGGCACTGGACTCACCCGACGCCTCCGTCTTCCGGGACGACGAGGGCCTGGCCGCTGCCCTGGGTCCCACGCCGGTGTCGGCCATCTATGAACTGCCGTTCCTTGCCCATGTCTGTATGGAACCGATGAACTGCACGGCTCTGTTCGAGCAAGGGCGCCTGACCGTCTGGGCACCCACCCAGGCGCCCAGCATTGCCAGGGACGAAGCCGCCAAGGCAGCCGGCCTTCCGCCTGGGCAGGTGGAGATCCGCTCCACCCTGATGGGCGGCGGCTTTGGCCGGCGCGCCGAGATGGACTTCGTCATCGAGGCGGCGCATGCCGCGCTCGCGGTTCCCGGCCGGCCCGTGAAGCTCACGTGGTCCCGGGAGGAGGACCTGCGCCACGACATGTACCGGCCCGCGGCCACCGGTCGCGTGCGCGGCGCGCTGGACAGCACTGGCCGCATTGCGGCCCTCGACTACACGCTGGTGTCCGAGTCGGTAGTGGCCAGCAATTACCAGCGCACGCCCAGTGCCCGTGGCGGCGATGCGGCCAAGGACAAGTCTGCGCTGAGCGGTGCCTTCAGCCCGCGTTACGCGCTGCCGTTGGCACGTATGGCCTATGTCCCCCGGGAGGACGGGATCCCGACCGGCTTCTGGCGGAGCGTTTCGACTTCGATCAATGCGTTTCTTCTGGAAAGCTTCATGGACGAGCTGGCAGCGAGTGCCGGCGTTGATCCGGTGGCGTTTCGCCTGCGGCACCTCGAGGGCCTTCCGGCAGAGCAGGCGGTACTGCGGGCCGCCGCCCGACTGGGTCACTGGGACGAGCCCTTACCCCGGGTTCCTGGCCGGCGTTTCGGGCGGGGCGTCGCGTTCCTTGAGAGTCACGACAGTCTCGTGGCCCAGGTTGTCGAGGTCAGCGTCGCTGAGGACGGTGCCCTGCGTGTCGAACGTGTGTCGTGTGTCGTGGACTGCCGCACGGTGATACACCCGGATGCTGCGGAGGCGCAGATCACGGGCGGCATACAGGACGCGCTGTGCGCGGCACTGCACGGGCGGATTACTGTGCGCAACGGCGCCGTGGAGCAGGGCAACTTCAACGATTACCCCTGGCAGCGGCTGGCCGAGGTTCCGGAGATTGTCGTCGAACTGCTACCGCAGGGCGGACGTCCTGGTGGCGTCGGTGAGCCGGGCGTGCCGGGAATTGCTCCGGCGCTGGCCAATGCCATTTTTGCGGCGACGGACCAGCGGGTGCGGCGCCTTCCTGTCGGAGCGCCTTCAGGCGCGATACGAAAAATGATCGCGCCTGAAGGCGCTCCTACAGCGCGCGATCGATAGTCAGCTCAGTAGTTCACCGTCAACGTCAGCATGTAGTCCGCCGGCGGCAATGGTGTCCGGACGTTGGTGAAACCATTGACGAAGATGCCCGACACGTTGTCTTCCCGGTTCGTGATGTTGGTCGCCGCGAGGACCATCTGCCACTGCCGGTCGTCGGCACCCAGGCCCAGAAAGCCATTGAGCCGCGAGTAGTCGTCGATCTTCACGAGGTTGCGGGATTCAGTGAAGTAGTCGTCCGAGTGGAACAGGTCAAAGCCATAGAAGAAGGCCAGCCGGTTGGCCAAGGGAACGTTGTAGTCGAAGCCGATCTTGCCCTGCCACCGGGGATTGGAAGGCAACTCGTCCGTTGGTGTCGCTTGGCCATTCAGGCCACCCGGGGGCGAGGCAGGGTCCACCGACCCGAAATTGCTCTTCTGGTAGCCGGACTGGGCAAAAACATTGAGGTCTTCAAAGGGCGACCAGGTGACCTCCAGTTCGAGACCGTAAACAGCAACATCACCGATGTTGTCGATCGGAAATCCCCCTGCGCTGTTGATGACGATCTGCTGGATGTCATCGTACCCGGCATAGAAGGCGGCCACATTCAGGCGCAGGGTATTATCGGCCAGATCGCTCTTCCAGCCGAGCTCATAGCTGCCCACGGTCTGGGGCTCGAAGGCAGTGCCGCCGCAGCCCCTGTCGCCGGAGTCCGAGCTCAGGTCGCCGAAGCAGAGGGTGCGGAACCCGCCAGCCTGAAAACCGGTGGAATAGGACAGGTACAAGAGTTCGTCGTCGCCAAGCTGGTAGTCCAGCCCCAGCTTGTAAGTCATCTCGTTCCAGTGGTCTTCCAGGGCGACGCGCGCCGCGCCGGACCCCAGCGGATCCTCATCCGACTGGCAGAAGGCCCCAATGCAGTCGTCTGAGTAGGTCTTTTCATCCCTCGTCCAGCGGGCCCCGCCGGTGACCGAGAGGGTTTTGGTGATCTGGTACGTGGCTTCGCCATACACGGCGTAGCTGTGGGTCTCGCTGTCGATGGCTTCGTCGAAGGCGGGCGTGGCCGAGAGGCCCGGCACCGTGCCGGAGAACTGCTGCTGGCCGTCTTCATTCAGGTAGTAGGCGCCGAGTTGCCAGAGCAGTTGATCGCTCCAGTTGCCCAGCAACTGGAGTTCCTGGCTCAGTTGGTCGACGTTCGAATCCGAAGCGATCAGCAGGCCAAACGGTCCGGCCCCGCCGCCGGCCAGATCAAAGCCGAACCGGGTATCTGTGGTGGCATACGCGGAGATGGACCGGAGCGTGACCGAGCCCAGATCAACGCTCAGATGGAGGTTGGCGCCGCCCTGCTGGGTGCCGCCATAGTCGGCCCCTGCCGCGCTGAACGTGTCGTAAAAGCCCCCCTGCGGGGCGCTGTCGGCGGGCGCGGGACTGAAGTCCGGGTTAGGGCCATTGGCGACAGGCACGTAGGGCACGCCGTTGTAGCCGTCGTTGTCCAGGTCGGCTACCCAGCCGGTCAGTGTCGCCTCGAGCCGGCTGCTGCCGTACCAGTGGAGCTTGGCCCGGGCGGCCTTGTTGGCGTACTCGCCAGGCTGTTTTCCCGTTACCGGGTTGTATTGCCAGCCCCTGTTCCGGTTTTCATAAACTCCGGCAATGGAACCCGCCAGTTCGCCCGACCTGATGGGGCCACCCGCCGAGAACGCCAGTCTGGTGGTGTCGAACTTGCCGAAACCTGCCGAACCGGTTGCCCAGCCGTCGTCCGCGGGTGTGCGGGTCACGATCTTGATCGCGCCCGCCAGCGTGTTCCGGCCGTAGAGGGTGCCCTGCGGGCCGCGCAGGACTTCCAGGCGCTCCACGTCGAGCAAATCGAGATTGATGCTGGCGAGGCGCCCGTTGTAGACGTCGTCCACATAGATGCCAACGGGCGATTCGGAGACATTGAAGCCCGGGTTCTGGACGCTGGCGCCCCGGGCATGAATCTGGATGGCCTCGGAACCGGCCGTGACCGTGTAGGTCTGGAGATTCGGTACGTTCTGACCGATATCCTTGACCGTGTCGATCTGGAGGGCCCCGATCTGCCCGGCATTGAAAGCGCTGACGGCTACCGGGACGTCCTGGAGGCTCTGACTTTCCGCCCGGCGCTGGGCCGTGACCAGGATCTCTTCCACCTGGGCTTCAGCCAGGCTGGCTGCCAGCACCAGCAGCAGTCCACCCGCGACGCGGGCAGCACGCACGGAAACCCGGCGCATTCGCATGTTCACACCCCCTGAACGCGGGCGGGATGTTAGCAGAATGATCCGCGCACCAGCCAACCGGCCGGTGCGCGGCAACTCCGGGGGTCTTCTGTGGAGTCGGTGGTAAGGAAAAAACGGAGCGGCGCTACGCCTCGACGCTGCAGGTGATCATGCCGTCTTCCTGCCAGGGGGACACGTGCATCTTCACGCCCATGGTGTTGCCGTAGCCGACCAGTCGGGGGGTGGTCCAGGTCTCATGGATTTCCTGGGGCGTCAGGTCGAACTGGCCGATCTTGCGACACTGGGTGAGGACCCAGCCGAAGGGATCTTTCCAGGTGCGGCTCAAGCCATCGCCCGCACTGGTCAATGCGAGGGCGTAGTGACAGGCCGTGCGGTCGAAGAGGGCGATAATGGCGATTTCCGGATTGCCGGTCTTCTCGATGATCTGCTTCATGCGCAGATTGATCGGTTCCATGTTCTTGATGTCGTAGGCGACGTACTGATCCAGGGCGCCCATGTTCTTGGCAAACTGGATCGCCGTCAGATGTGCCTTGACGAGGGGGTCGTTCATCTCGTGGGCATAGCCCGCGTGATGGCCCAGCATCTTCAGCAGGATCGACATGGACAGGCCAAGTTCGCTTTCGCGGCCTTCGTAGCCACTGAGAGTCTTGTATTGATTGAGGCTTCCCGTCGCCGCCTTGGCGGGGGCATGGGGCGGAACCTCGGCAATGACGGGCTTGGCGGCGGCCGGGGTAGCGGCTTGGGTAGCGGTCTGGATAGCGGTCTGGGCATTCATCGCAACACTCCTGATTGAATCACGCGTGCAGTGGGGTTTGGCGTCAGGCCAGTTCGCAGGCAAGCCAGCCGCTTTCCTGCCAGGGAGAGATCTTCACCTTGATGCCGATGTCGGCGGCGTACCCCTGGATGCGGGGAACCGTCCATTCTTCATGGATTTCCTGCTCCGTCAGGTCGAACTGGCCAATGCGCTTCCCCATTGCCAGGACCGTGTGGAACGGGGAGCGCCAGGAGCGCCGGCCCGGCTCTACGGTCCACTCCAGCACCAGCTGGTACCAGCAGTCCGTCCGTTCGAAGAGGCCTACCAGCCCGTACTCGGGATTGCCGGTCTTCGCGACCAGCTGGCCGACCCGCTGGTTGACGGGCGCGAGAGTCTTGACGTCGTGGGCGACCAGCTGGGGCAGCATGCCGTGGTTCTTGGCGAACTGGATGGCATTCAGGTGAGCCTTCAGGGCCGCGTCGTTCAGGTGATGCTGGTAGGGCACGTCGGCAATCACCGTCTTGAGCAGTTGAACGAGTCCCCTGCCCAGGAGTTCCTCCCGGCCCTCAAAGCCGGACCAGAGGCCGAAGTCCTGGACCGAAGGCATAGCCGGTGGCTGACCCGGTACCAAGGGGGGTGGTCCGGCGGGCTTCTGGGCAACCGGAGCGGCCGGTGCGGCCGGGGATGCGTTCCTTAAGGTGCGGGCGGGCTCGGCCAAGGCGGGCACTCCTCGAGGTTGATGTGCGCAGCGAATCCTACGCCCGAATTACCCTGTTCGCCGCCGTTGGCCGTTCGGTTCCCGCTCCGGCCGCACCGCGAACCGAGCCGCAGGGCCCTGCCGCCAGCCGCCTCGCCTGTGCGAGTATTTCGTTAACTGGAGGCTGGGAGGCCCGCCATGTACATCAACTTCTGGTACCCCGTGGTCCTCAGCAAGGATCTGGACGACAAGCCCAGGGTCATCAGGATACTCAGCCTGGATTTTGCAGTGTTCCGGGACAGCCAGGGCAGGGCCCAGGTGCTCTCCAACGTCTGCCCCCACCGCGGCGGGTCCCTGGCCGGCGGCAAGGTCAAGGGCGACAACCTGCAGTGCCCGTATCACGGCTGGCAGTTCGATGGCACCGGTCAGTGCCACAAGATTCCGTCGCTGGGGTCCGCCGCCCGCATCCCGGCGCGAACGCGGGTGGATGCCTACCCTGTCGTGGAGAAGTACGGAATCGTTTTCGCGTTCCTCGGCGATCTGCCCGAGGCCGAGAGGCCGCCGATGCTGGAAGTGCCCGAGTTCGACCGGGAGGGCTGGCGGCCCACCTGGATGAATTTTCAGATTCCCTACAGTTACGAGCGGTCGGTGGAGAACGGCCTGGATCCCTCCCACAACGAGTTTGTGCATCCAACCCACGGCTTCTCCGGGGAAAACAGCGAGTACAAGGTGAATGACCTCCGGTGGGTCGGCGACCCCGAGTGGGGTGTCGGATTCTTTACCAAATTTAAGTCGCCGGCGTCCAAGGACGGCGAGTTCGCCAAGATGAAGCAGGCGAGCGACTCCCGGGAGGCGGGCACCGGGGTCATCGGGCCTAATGGCGTCTGGACCTATATCAAGTTCGCCGTCGACAAGAGAATGCACCAGTACCTGTGGGAGGCGCCCATCGATGAGCACACCACCAACATTTTCTTCATGAACATGCGGTCCACCTTCCTGGAGCCGGAGATGGACCAGAAGGTCAATGCCATGAACTGGATGATTGCGGCCCAGGACATTACGGTGCTCTCGGCCCTCCAGCCAGCCCTGACGCCCGAGACGAATACAAAAGAATTTATGGTTCCCGCCGACGAGCCGATCCTGCGCTATCGGCAGAAGCTCAGGGAGTGGGAGCAGCGGGGCTGGCGCATCGACATGGCCGAACTCAAGCGCAACCGGCAGCGCGTGGCCTACGCGATTCCCGGGCCGGCACGGCGTCATCACAAGGGCTGGGTCCTGGATTCGGTGCCCCTGGTCGCGCCGTCCCGGCAGTCCGCGGCCAAACTCAACGTGGCGGCGGAGCACTAGGTCTGGCAGCCGTTCCTGCGCCGCTTGCGGGCCGCGCAGTTCGGTGGAACTATGGGTAACTTTTCAGGGGGCACACTCGATGGCACAGGCGACCGCCGCCAAGAATTACGCTGGCGTATGGGATAACCGGCTCGGCTTCGGCAAGAAAACCGCGCTGCTGGTCATCGACCTGCTCCAGGGCTACACGCTGAAAGGCGCCCCACTTTTCGCGCCGGGTGTCGTCAAGGCCGTCGCCGAAATGCCGGCACTGCTGAAGGCGGCGCGGGCGAAGAAGATGCCCATCATCCACACGCGCGTGTTCTACAACCCGTCGGACTTTGCCGATGGCGGCATCTGGATCAAGAAGGCGCCTGTGCTGAAAAGCCTGGTGCCGGGCAACAAGTACGCCCAGTTCTGCAAGGGCGTAGAGCCGAAGAAGGGCGAGCTGGTCATCGTGAAGAACTACGCCAGCTGCTTCTTCGGCACGTCACTGGCCGCCACACTGACAGCCATGGGGGCCGACACGGTCATAATCACCGGTTGCACAACCTCCGGCTGTATCCGGGCCTCCGCCGTGGACGCGGTGCAGAACGGCTTTCGGCCGATTGTGGTGCGGGAGTGCGTAGGGGATCGCCACGATGGACCCCACGAAGCCAATCTCTTCGACATCAACGCCAAGTACGGTGATGTGATCAGCAAGGCCGAAGCCATGCAATACATCAAAGGCCTGTAGGAGCGCCTTAAGGCGCGACCGGAATCGAAACTCAATCAGACATTTGAATCGCGCCTTAAGGCGCTCCTACAATAAGAATTAATCAGGGGAAGGGAACAATGACAACGAAGCCCGAGAAAGTCGACCGCAGCAAGCTCACCCAGAGCCCGCACTACGACTACGTGCCGATCATCGACCGGCCCAAGTTCAAGCTTCCGAAAGGTGCGCGGGTGGCGGTGATTCCCTACATCAATATCGAGCACTTCCCCCACAATATTCCCGGTACGGCGATCATCCCGGGCACGCAGCAGTTCAACCCCGATCCGCTGAACTACGGCTGGCGCGACTACGGCAACCGGGTTGGCCTCTGGAGAATGATCGAACTGATGGACCAGATCGCCATGCGCGGCACGGTCTGCCTCAACGCCGAGATCATTCGTGAGTATCCGCGGATCGTCGAGGAAACCAACAAGCGCAAGTGGGCCTTCATCGGCCATGGCATCAATAACGCGCCCGCGAACTTCTTGTCCGGTATCGATGAGAAGAAGGAGCGGGAGATCATCAGTGGCGTGCTCAAGGCCATGGAGAAAGCGATTGGCCGCAAGACCAAGGGCTGGCTGTCGCCATTTCTTACCCACACCAACAACACGCCCAACATCCTGGCGGATCTTGGTGTCGAGTACCTGTGCGACTACACGGCTGACGATCACCCGTTCCCCTTCAACGTGAAGAAGGGCAGCCTGAACTCGGTGCCCTACACCGTGGAGCTGAACGATATTCCCGCCTTCGCCAACGCCGGCGTCAGCTCGGAGGCCTTTGGCGACATGATCGTCGACCAGTTCGATGTGCTTTACGACGAGGGGGCCGACAACGCCCGCTGCATGCCGATCTGCCTGCACACCTTCTGGGTCGGGCAGCCCAACAAGTTCAAGCACCTCAAGCGGGCCTTTGCCCATATTGCCAGCCACAAAGATGTGTGGTTGACGACCGGCGATGAAGTGAACGACTGGTATCGCAAGAACCAGAAGTAGGAGCGGCGTAGGAGCGGCGTAGGAGCGGCGTAGGAGCGGCGTAGGAGCGGCGTAGGAGCGGCGTAGGAGCGGCTTTAGCCGCGATATCAAATTCCTGTCGCGGCTAAAGCCGCTCCGACGGCCGCCCCGACAGGTGAATTTTTGAAGGAAGGGTAAAAAAGTGACCAAGCGAGTACAGGACGCGAAGCCGGCCCGGTCGAAGGAGGCCGACGGCTGGGTGAAGGAAAACATCGTCGAGCAGAAGAAGCGCTACGCGGCGATCGTGAAGGAGCAGGACGGATTGGCTGCCCAGCGCGAGAAGTGGGTGGAGGGCTTTCTCCAGATCATCCAGACCAAGGGCTTCAACGCGAACGGGGATACCCGGCGGGTGATCAAGCCCAGCGAGATTGCCAAGAAGCCCAAGGGCAAACACCAGGTCGTCTTTTAGCACCAGGTCGTCTTTTAGTAGAGGCGCTGAATTCGTCTCAATTATTTAAGGAGTAGTTTTCGTGGCACGACCGCATATTGAGCCCTACGTCGAGCTTGACCATCCGTTCAAGAAGTTTGGCGTATCCGGCTTTAAGGGCAGCAACTACAAGGTGCTGTCACTGGACACCGACACCGGTGCCTGCACTCTGAAGGTGCGCTTCGACGGGGGCTTCAAGCGCAAGCCGGGATTGAGCTACTCCGACATGGAGATCTTCGTCCTGAACGGGAAGATCAAGGTCGGCAAGCAGACCTGGACCGAAGGGCACTATGCCTTTATTCCCGCCGGCATGGCCGTGGGTGCCATCGAGGTTTCCCAGGGCGCCGAAGCACTGCTGATGTTCAACGACAGTGAGCCCAGCTATGTGGAGTCTGACAAGAACCACCAGCTGGCCCTCACTGACGCGTTCTCGTCAGTCAACAGCTATGAGGACAAGCCCTGGGGCGGCGGCAGCATCGTGTCGCCTTCCGTCGCCACGGGATGCCTGATCAAGCTGCTGCACTTTGATCCGCTCACGGACGCGCTCAGCTTCCTGTATTGCATGACACCGCGCTTCGCGCAGGACAACATTTCCTACCACGACAGCGCCGAGGAGTCGTATCACATCTGGGGCACGTCCTGGATGATGCAGTTCGGTGAGCTGCCCACCGGCGGCTACTTCTGGCGGCCGCCGTACATCAACCACGGCTCGTTCCGCTGCAAGTACGGCACCATTGCCTTCGGCCGTACCGATTCCGTGCTGTTCAACTACTTCCACTTCAATCCGTGGACCAACCCGGACGAGAACAAGCTGCGTGCTGCATCCACCCTCTATCGCAAGCGCCCGCAGCTTTATCAGTGGGCGGCCTCCGACGGCCACAACCACCCCCACGGGCCGCCGGACTTCGAGAACCCGGATTACCACAGCGACGCGCAGGTGCGGATGCTCCACGGTGAGCCGGTGGGCGGCAGTGTCGGGAAGAAGCGCCGCAAGTAGGAGCGCCTTAAGGCGCGACCAGAAGTGGAAAAGGGCGGGCATATTTGCCCGCCTTTTTTTTCAGGGCGGGCCCACCTGGCCATCACGGCGCAGGAGCAGCACGCCGAGAGTGAGGCCAATAACCGCCGACACCAGCGACCCGGCGAGTACGCCCAGCTTCAGGGAGTCCAGCAGAGGGCTCTCCTCGAAGGCCAGGCTGCCGATAAAGATCGACATCGTGAAACCGATGCCGGCCAGAGCGCCGATGACCGCGAAGCCCCGCCAGCCGACGCCGGCAGGAAGCGTGACCAGGCCGAGGCGCTCTGCCACCCAGCTGGCCGCCACAATGCCCAGGGGCTTGCCCAGTACCAGGCCAAGCACCACCCCCGTGAAGATATCCAGCGCCAGTTTGTCGCCCAGCGGATTGCCGGCGATGTTCACGCCAGCGTTGGCCAGGGCAAACACCGGCATGACCATGAACGTGCTCCAGCCGTGCAGCCGTTCCTGCAGCCACACCACCGGCGGGCGCAAGTCGCTGCCCGGGCCCGGTGCAGGATTTGCCACTGCCGGCGTCAGTAATCCGACGACCACGCCGCCCACCGACGGGTGGATGCCGGCCTTCAGGAGACCGAACCAGATCACCGCGCCCGGGACCACGTAGACCAGCGGTCGCCAGATGCCCAGTCGTTGCAGCGAGAAAACGGCGAGGATGCCGGCCATGCTGATGCCGATGCCCGCCAGGGCGACCCCATCCGAGTAGACGAAGGCGATGATCAGGATGGCGGCAATGTCATCAATGATCGCCACGGCCAGCAGCAGGATGCGCAGCGCCGGTGGCACGCGCTTGCCGAGCAGGGCGAGCACGCCAACGGCGAAGGCGATGTCCGTCGCCGTCGGCACCGCCCAGCCGGGCAGAGCGGCCGGATCCGAATTCCATGCCAGGTAGAGCGTTGCCGGCAGGAGAACGCCGCCCAGCGCGGCGATCAGAGGCAGGGCCGCCTGTCGCCGGTCGGCCAGCGTGCCGTCGTGCAGCTCCCGGCGGATCTCCAGGCCCACGACGAAGAAGAACAGCGTCATCAGGCCGTCGTTGATCAGGAAGTGGAGATCCAGCCGGAATCCGGCTACCGGCATGCCGGCGTGCCAGACGGCCTGGTACGTCGCAGCCCAGGGCGAATTGGCCCAGATCAGGGCGACGGCAGCCGAAACCAGCAGCACAATCCCGCCGGCGGAGTCGGAATGTAGGAGCGCCTTAAGGCGCGACTCAGTGGTCACTGGCCTCAGACGGGTTAGCCCGGGACGAGTTAGCCCCGATCGCGTTAGCCCGGGTCGCGGCTAAAGCCGCTCCTACAGGTCCAAACCTCAACCGCCGGCCTTCAGCAAGGCAAAGAATTCCCGCCGCGTCTGCGGCCCGTAAGTGAGGTAGGTCGGGTCCGGCCGTTCGGCATTGATGCCCTTGGCCTTCTGCATGGTGTCCGCGAGGAAGCTCTTGCGGATGTCCGTGACGTCGAGACCGTAGGGTTTCAGGGCATTGAGACCGAACACTTTCGCCCGGAGTTCCGGTGTTACTGCGGGGTAGCCAAACCTTTCCTGGTACTCCGTGCTGATCTGGAAGGTCCGGAAGGCCTGGATCTGGTCCTGGGGAGAGCCGTACCAGATGCAGTCGGTGCCCCACACCACGTTGTTCTCGCCCACGTACTTGAAGAGCTTGCCCATGGCATGAGCTGCCTCGTTGGGGTCTTTCATCAGGTAGCGCCAGGTGGTGCCCAGTTCCGCGTAGACGTTGCTGTTGGGCTGTACGCCGTTGTCGATCAGCGACTGGATCAGGGAGTCGATGCCGATCTCGTGCTTACCCGGCACGAACTCTTCGCCACGAAACTTCAAGTCATAGCCGGAGTGGTAAATGATGAAATTGATGTCCGGATTCTGGCGCGCGGCCTTGCCCACGTCGCCGCAGCCACCGAACTTCCGGTTCTTGCCGGTCATGAAGGGCGTGGGCAGGGGCACGCCCTTGTGGATGCAGATGGTCTTCACGCCGGTCTTGCGCGCCATCTCGATCAGCCGGGCACCGTGCTCCTCGTCATCCAGCCACCAGCCCGTTTCACCGGCGGGGTCGGCCTGGGTGTAGGTCTTCCAGGCAGACACCTGCCACTTCTCGGCGAGTTCCGGCATGCGCTCGATATCGCCTGCGACGTTCGGCACCACACGCCCATGCACCAGCAGGCGATGACCATCGTTCATGGCGGCGACCATCTCCCGGGTGGCTTCCGCCTCTTCCTGGGTCAGGGGCATGTCTTCGTAGGTCGTAGGCGTGAACGTCAGGACCGCCATGTCGGTGTCGCTGTCCAGGAACATCTCCTTGACGAAGGCCTGGCTGGTGAAGCACTTCATATGGCCGTACTCGGACTTGGGGTCCAGGTAGGCGCACTTGGACTGGGGCATGAACTTCAGGCCCGTGGCCGTCAGCATGTTCGGGGCTTTCCAGCGCTCCAGCGCGTTAACGTGGTGTCCCTGGATGTCGAAGATGAACTCGCGCTTGGCGAGCGAGGCATCGGCAGCAGCCGGGTCCAGTGCAGCGAGTTGCGGGAGGTCGTAAAAGCTGCCCGTCTTGCCCAGGGCGGCGTGAACTTCGTTGAAGGCCAGCAGGGTCGTGGCGGCGCCGGCGGAGCTGGTCAGGAAGTTGCGCCGGCTCAAGCCCAGGCGCCGGGCATTGATCCCCACCTGTTCGACGGCCCTCTGATTGGCGAGAACGCTATGGCGTTCCAGCGGCCCGGGGGTGAACTCACCGTTGCTGGTGGTGTCCAGCTTGATGGGCAGGCGCGTGCCCTCGGGATCGAAGCGGGACGTATCCTGTTTCCGGGCCATGGCAGCTCTCCCTGAAGAGTGATTACGCGGGTACCAAACCTTAGCGTATCCGCGCCGAGGTCGCACGTTGCGGCGACAGGGGTGCCACGACGTGGCCATCGGTTAGGATCTCGCCCGTGCCGATCCTGTTGCTCACAATCCTCCTGTCCGGGATGGGCTTCGGCCTCATCCTGCCCGGCTTTCCCTTCGTTGCCGAGAAGCTGGGGGTGCTCCACTGGGCAGGGCCCATGATGCTCGGCCTGTATGCCATCGGGCAGTTCATGGCGACGCCCTTCTGGGGCCGGTACAGCGACCGCTTCGGCCGGCGGCCCCTGCTCCTCGGCAGCATTGCGGGTGGCATGGTGGGGCACCTGATCTGCGCGTTCGCGCCCAACCCCTACATTCTGGGCAGCGGTCGGCTGCTGACGGGACTGATGGGGGGCAACGTCGCGGTGGCCATGGCCTATGCGGCGGACATCTCCCCGCCGGACCAGCGGGCAAAGACCCTGGGCCGGGTGGGAGCGGCGCTCTCCCTCGGTTTCATTATCGGGCCAGTGGTCGGGGGGCTGCTCGGCGGCGCTGACGCGGCATCGGCCACCTTGCTCTGGCCCGGCCTGGCCGCAGCGTCCGTGTGCCTCATGGCACTCTGTGGTGCCTTCTTCTTTCTCAGGGAGAGTCTGCCCCCGGAGAAGCGCGCCGGTGCCAACCGGCAGAGCGACCCGGCCACCTTGTCGGGCGGTTTCCGCCAGGTCCTTGCCCGGCCAGTGCTGGGCCCACTGCTGGCCGTAGGCTTCCTGGCCTACCTGGCCATGGCGGCCTTCGAGACCAACTTTCCCTTCTGGGCGGGAGATCGCTTCGGCTGGGGTCCCCGGGAGATTGGCCTGTCGTTTACCTATCTGGCGGTGCTGGTCGTGACCACCCAGGGGCTGCTCGTCGGGCCGCTGGTGAAGCGCTTCGGCGAGAAGCGGCTGCTGATTGCCGGACTGGCGTCTTATGTCATCGGGCTCCTGGTGATGACCCAGTCGCTCTTCTGGGGGGTGATGCTGTTCGGCATCACCTTCACGACCACCGGCAGCGCCCTCTACATGACCACGGTCAACAGCCTGGTGTCCAAGCAGGCTGGCGAGTCTGAGCGAGGCCTGGTGCTGGGCACTTTCAACACCGCGAGCTGGTTCGGCCGGGCCCTCGGGCCTGGGATGATTGCCCTGCTCGGCGTCGCGGGCCTGGGCCGGGATGCCCCGCTGTTTGCCGCCGCCCTGATCTTGCTGCCCTGCATTGCCATTGTCCGGGGTCTGCGGTCCCGGGCGGCAGGGGTTGCCGGCCGCTGATCTGGCCGCCAGGCCCCCGCGGTGCTGCTTGGCGACGAGGCGCCGCCGGCCTATAGTTCACGCAGTCAAAGCACTGGTAAGGCACCCATGTATATCAATTTCTGGTACCCGATGTCGTCCACGGCCGAACTGACCGACCAGCCCCTCAAGGTGCGCGCCCTCGGTCAGGACTTTGTGGTGTTCCGGGACACCCAGGGCAAGGCCCACTGCCTCGCCAACACCTGCACGCATCGCGGCGGCTCTCTCGCGCTCGGCAAGATCAAGGGCGACTGTATCCAGTGCCCTTACCACGGCTGGCAGTTCGACGGTGAGGGTCACTGCACGCGGATCCCGTCCCTGGGCAGCAAGGCGAACATTCCGGGCCGCACCCGCATTGATGCGTACCCGGTGGACGAGCGTTACGGCGTTGTCTTCGCCTTCCTGGGCGACCTGCCGGAGGCCGAGCGCCCGCCGATCCTCGCGGTAAAGGAGTGGGAGCAGACCGGCTGGCGCACCACCCTCCAGCATTTCCAGATCAACGGCTATTACGAGCGCTCCATCGAGAACGGCGTGGACCCCGCGCATAACGAGTACGTGCACGACACCCACGGCTTCAGTGGCGAGCGCGAAGACATCTACAACGTCGGCGACATGCGCGTCGAGGACGGTGGCATCTGGGGCAAGGGCTTCTGGCACACCTTCCAGGCGCCCCCGCTGCAGGGCGATCTCAAGAAATTCCGTCCGGGTGAAGGCACGCTGGAGGCGGGCACCGGCTACCACGGCACCAATCACGTGTGGACCTACATCCACCCGGGCCCGAATTTCTTCATCCACCAGTACCTCTACGAACGGCCCATCGATGAGAAGACCACCCACCTCTACCTGGTCTGCGCCCGTAACTTCTCCCTGGAGGAAAAGACGGACGCCTACGTCATGGAGCGCAATCAGTACGTTGCCAACCAGGACATCAAGATCATCGAGAACCTGCGGCCTGCCATCACGCCGGACAAGAACACCAAGGAGTTCATGGTCCCGTCCGATTCGGTGATCCTGGAGTACCGAGCCAAGCAGAAAGAGTGGGCGGCGAAGGGCTGGAAGATCGATATGGAAGAGGTCGAGCGTACGGCCAGCCGTGTGGCCTATGCCATACCCTGTCCGGCGCGGCGTCAGACGAAGGGCTGGGTGCTGGACCCGATCCCCATGGCTGATGTCTCGAAGTATGCCGAGGCGGCGGGCGATCTGAAGGCCGTCAGCGGCTAGTCCCGCAGACTCCCGGCGGTGGCTGATCAGGACGGTATTGGCGGTCGGCGCGAGTTTCTGCGCGGGGCTGCGCTGCTCGCGGCCCTGGGGCCGCTGGTGGACCGGCTGTCCGCTGCCGAGTCCCCCTCGCCACCGGTCAGCCCGCCTGCCTCAGCGGGCCCGGCCACCGTTCTGATCACCGGTTCCAACCGGGGTATCGGTCTGGAGTTCGCGCGGCGCTACGCCGAGCGGGGCTGGCGCGTGCTGGCCTCCTGCCGGAGCCCGGCGGCGGCACCAGAGCTGCAAGCCCTCGCGAAAGAGTTTCCCCTGCTCACTGTCGAGACCCTGGACGTGCTGGATCACGTGGGGATCGATGCCTTGGCCCAGCGGTTTGCGGATCTGCCGATTGACGTGCTGCTGAACAACGCTGGCATCGGCGGCGGTGGTGACAATCAGCTGTTCACCAAGCTCAACTACGACGTCTTCTATGAAGTGATGGCGGTGAACGCCGTGGGGCCCATCAAGGTCTGCGAGGCATTCCTGAGGAATGTTCAGGCCAGCGGGCAGAAGAAGATGATCACCGTGTCCAGCAGCCAGGGGTCCATCGGCAGCGTCGATTCACCCCGGCTCTACTGGTACCGGGCCAGCAAGTCTGCCGTGAACATGCTGATGGTGAATCTGGCCTTCCAGCTGAAGGGCCGCGGGATCACGCTGGGTCTGGTCACGCCCGGAGCCACCGACACCGACTTTATGAAGGGCCTGCCGAAGCGCATGCTGCGGCCCGTGGCGGACGCGGTCAGCGACATGTTGCGGGAGATCGACCGCTTCGAACTTTCCCGCACCGGCCAGTTCGTGGACACTACGGGGGCAGTATTGCCCTGGTAGGAGCGCCTTCAGGCGCGATCCCTCCGCCATCCAAATTAGGGGATCGCGCCTGAAGGCGCTCCTACACGGCGCTCCTGCAATTTTTGCCAGATCGACACAGACAACCAGGAGAATCCTGATGATCACCACCCGACGCCTTGCCATCGTACTGATTCCGGTGCTGATCCTCGCTTCCAGCGGGCTCACGACGGCCCATGCGGGCGCGCACACTTCCGCGGAACCAGCCCCGGTGAGCGCGCCGGCTGCGGTACCGAGGCCGGAGGGCTACGTGCCGACAGTGCTGGTGACCGGCGCGAACCGCGGCATCGGGCTGGAGCTGGCCCGCCAGTACGCGGCCCGGGGCTGGAAGGTCATCGGCACGGCCCGGAGGCCCGCCGAGGCAAAGGATCTCAACGCGCTGGCGGCCGGCAGTGATGGCAGGGTGGTGGTGGAGGCACTGGATGTCATGGACCTGGCTGCCATCGATGCGCTGGCCCGGAAGTACGCGGGCAAACCCGTGGACATTCTCTTCAACAATGCCGGCGTTACGGGCGGCGGTGCCAACCAGCAGTTCGCCAAGAACATGCAGTGGGAGCTGTTTGACTCAGTCAACCGCACCAACGTCGTGGGCCCGCTGAAGCTGGCCGAGGCCTTCCTGCCGAACCTCCTCGCAGGTTACGAGAAGAAGATCAGCAACGTCTCCAGCAGTCAGGGCTCCATCGCGAGCACGAAGACGGGCACCTTGTACGTCTACCGGTCCAGCAAGGCGGCGCTGAACATGGTCATGGTCAACCTGGCCAATCAGCTCAAGAGCAAGGGGATTGCCGTTGCGCTGATCGACCCCGGTCCCGTGGACACGGACATGATGGCCGGTCTGCCCAAGAAGATGCTGCGGCCAGTGACCACCGCGGGCAGCGACCTGATCCGCATCACGGATCAGCTCACGGTGGCGAACACCGGGACCTACTGGACTTTCGACGGCACGGTGCTGCCCTGGTAGAAAAATGGGGACATGCCTAATTTTCCGCCAGCCGCGGCTGGCGGAAAATTAGGCATGTCCCCATTTTTTCTAACCCGGGTACTGGGCGAGTCCGGCCAGTGAGCGCAGCGCGCCGGTTTCGGCCTTGCCCACTATTTCGCCGGTCGCCAGGCTGAACTTGGTCACGGTACCGGTAAAGAAGTTACCGAGCAGAACCGTGTCTGCTTCCGTCGACTGCCCAAGCGCCGCCCAGCCCGGGCCGGCCAGGGGGTATTCGCGCAGGACGGCACCCGTCTCGCTCAGGTGTTCCAGGAAGAAGCCCGCCTTGAAGTTCGCGCGGATATGCAGCAGCTTGCCGTCCCGGGTGTACATGACCGTCATGGCCATGTTGCCGCTGTCCGGTGCGTAGGTCACCAGGTGGGGCAGGGCCTTGTCGTTGACCAGGTCCCAGCAGCGGATGCTGTCGCTCAGTTCCGAGAGATAAAGGATCGACTTGCCGTCCGCGCGCAGCGCCGCGCCCGTCAGCCCGAGGAAGCCCGGCATGCCGCCGTGGACCGGGGTCCTGAATTCCTTCAGCAGCTTGCCGTCCTGGGTGAACTGGCAGAGCAGGCCGTCGCCGAACCGGTCAGTGCCGGGAAGCAGGGGTAGGGTGGTGCCCAGGGTAGTGCCGGGCCGGGTGCGCACCGTGTTGCCGACCAGGTGCTCGCCCAGATAAATAGTGCCGTCCTTCGCGAAGTTGATATTGGAGAAGGCCCGGTCGGCGAACTTGATGGGGGGCAGCTGCTTGCCCTGGGGGCTGACGCGCAACACCTTGAAGCTGTTGCTGTCGAAGCCCCAGAGCGTGCCATCCGGCGCAAAGGCCAGCCCGCCGATAAGGTGGGTCGTGCCCTCTGTCCAGAGGACGCCCTTTTCGTTGAGATTGCTGTCGTACTGGATGATCCGGCCATCGCCCGCATGGTCGTCTTCCGGCCGGTTCAGGACCGTGGCGCCGGCGAAGATGTCGCCCTTGGCAAAGGGCTTGAGAGTGGACACATTGGACATGGCAGGACTCCGGATTGGCTGGATTGAGCGGGTTTTTCTGGGGCTCATTCTACAGTGTGGCCACTGCCATGTTGCCCGGTCCGTGGCCAGACCTCTATCCTTTGCCCCATGGACATCCCCGGCGAGAGCCAGATCTACAACGTCAATGTCGTGGCCCGCACGATCCTGCCGACCCCGGCGCAGGTCAAGGCCGACTACCCCTTAAGCCCCGCGCTGGAGGACTTCATCCTGCGCAACCGGCGCACCCTGCAGAACATCATCGACGCGCGGGATCCCCGGTTGTTCGTCGTGGTGGGCCCCTGCTCCATTCACGATGTCACGGCCGCCCTGGACTACGCGAAGCGCCTCAAGACTCTCGCGGATGCCGTCAGCGACACGCTGGTGCTGGTCATGCGCGTGTATTTCGAGAAGCCCCGGACGACGGTGGGCTGGAAGGGACTCATCAACGATCCCGACATGGACGATTCCTTCCACATCGAGAAGGGCATCGGTGTGGCCCGCAAGCTTCTGCTGGACCTCGCGACGCTCGGGTTGCCAACTGCCACCGAAGCGCTGGACCCGATCATGCCCCAGTACCTGGGCGACCTGATCACCTGGAATGCGATCGGCGCGCGCACCACGGAGTCCCAGACCCACCGGGAAATGGCGAGCGGCCTTTCAACGCCGGTCGGCTTCAAGAACGGGACCGACGGGTCGCTGACGGTGGCCATCAACGCACTGAAGTCTGCGCGCCAGCCGCACCATTTTCTCGGCATCAACGAGGACGGCCGGACAGCCGTCATGCAAACCCGCGGCAACGCCTACGGCCACGTCGTCCTCCGTGGCGGTGCCGGGCGCACCAACTACGCTTCCGACAGTATCGCCCTCTGCGAAAAGGAGCTGCGCAAGGCAGGACTGCCCGAGAGCATGGTGATCGACTGCAGCCACGGCAACTCCAGCAAGGAGCCGTCGCGGCAGCCCCTCGTGGCACGGGATTGCATCGAGCAGGTGGTGAACGGCAACCGCTCCATCATCGGCCTGATGCTGGAGAGCAACCTGGAGGCCGGCAACCAGGAGATTCCGGCCGACCGGTCGAAGCTGCGCTACGGGGTGTCCGTGACGGACGGCTGCATCGACTGGGAGACCACGGACCGAAGCCTGCGGGAACTGAGGGTGCTGCTGAGGCCAGTGGTTCAGGCCCGCAAGTCGGCCTGACCGATCACGACCTACCGGCCGCGCGAGCCCTGGTTTTTCCCGGTGGTGGATGACTTGGTCATCCTGCGGAACTCCAGGCCGGTCAGGACGATACCGATAACCATCAGCGTAAAAACGCCGATCGCGAAGTAGAGAATCGTCCCGGTACTCATGACCGGGAGCCGCTCTGGGCCATCAGCTTGAAATAGATGCCGAAGCAGAGGATCGAGGGCACCCATAGCGCGGTGAACAGCCCTTCCTCCCGCTGACCCGAGAACCACAGGTAGCCGGACAGGGCAAAGGAAATGGCTACCGCCAAGAGAATGAACACATCAGACTGCTTGATCATCGTCGTCCTCCTTGAATCAGATATCGGCGGAACCAATGGCAGCGAGCAGACAACCGCCGACCGCCGCACTGCCAATCACCCGGAGACCTGAGTACCCGGCAATCGCCGCAATGTCGGTGGGCAGAAAGCCGAGCATGCCACCGAGGAGCCAGAGCACCGCGGGGACGAGCAGGGCAATCCCGACAAGCCGGAGGAAGGCCAGAAACTTCCGTTTCCCGTTCACTGGCTACTGGGTCCCCTGGCTCATACGCAATGATTTACGGTGTGCACCCGGGATCGGATTCACCGGCAGCCTCGATACTACCTGCCCTTGGCTCAGAATGGCAGGCGCTGACCGTCCCAGGCGAAGGCATTGCCGGAGGCCGACGAGTCGAGGCTGTCGATGACGTGCAGGAGATGTTCCGCCGCCTGCCGGGGCTTGAACAATTGGCCTTCCGGCACCGTCGACTGGAACGGCCCCGACAACGCAGTGTCCACTGTCCCGGGATGCAAGGCGATGCACAGGGCTGTGGGGTTCCTGCGCGCCAGCTCGATGGCACAGGTGCGCATCAACATGTGCAGGGCGGCTTTCGCTGCGCGGTACGAGTACCAGCCTCCCAGCCGGTTGTCCTCGATAGAGCCTACCCGCGCTGAGAGCGCAGCGAACACGGCCTTCTCGCCCCTCGCGAGCCCCTCAAGGAAATGCTTGGCGAGCAGCGCAGGCCCGATTGCATTGACGGCAAGGGACTCTGTCAGTGACGCTGCGGTCAGCGCCCGCCAGCTCTTTTCCGGTTGCAGCCCCGCACCGTCATGCAGGACACCGGTAGCGACGAACACGAGGTGCAGCGGCCCATCGGCCCGACAGCGGGCGGCAGCCGCCGCGATGGATGGCTCGTCCCGGAGGTCGAACGGGATGGACAGAACCCGGGGACTCACCAGAGCAGCCCGGGTCCGCGTCAGCCCGTACACCTGGGCCACCCGCGGCGATTCCGCCAGGAGCTCGACCACCGCATGGCCGATGCCGCCACCGGCACCGACGACCACGGCCCGGAGGCCGTCGGGAAAAGACCCGAGGTTCATTCAGGGGAACAGTCGTGGGGCGGTATCCTGTTCATCGCCGTTCCTCCCAGGGTTAGCGTCAAGTCTTAGCGCCAGAACCGGGCGAGGCCGCCGGTGGCCAGGCAAAGGCACGCCACGACGGTCAGACGCAGGCGCATTGGCAGGTACCAGGCCGGCAGGCTGGCAAAGGCGGCCAGGCGCCGGTCTTGCCCATAGTGGGCGACAAACCCGGCGATCAGCAGGGCGCTGGCTACAGTCGTCGATACGAGCAACGCGGGCCACGCCAGCAGGGCCGGCACAACACTCCACAGGAATTCTTCGTTTCGCCGCCGGTGACCGGATTCATCGGTAAATTCCCCCAAGGACATCGCGAAGCCCCAGTGCAGGGCACCCACGAAGCTCAGAATCACGGCGCCGTAGGCGATCAGGGCGGCGCTGAACCATGCCGCCCGTTGAGTGTCGATCAGGATGCCGAGTGCCAGGAGGACAAACGGCAGCAAGCCGCCATAGCCGAGCGAGGCGGCGGTGGAGGGGATAGTGGCCTGCCGCGGTTCGTGCATCACGCTCCAGGGTGCTGTGCGGCGCGCCGAAGGTCAGGCATGGCCATGACTGGCGGCAAAACCGATCTGCAACCGGTGGCGAAGCAATCTCGTCATGTCCTGCACGGTTGTCTCTCATGGGTCATAGCCGCATCTCGTCGCTCGGCATCACTCGAGTCGGCACAGGGCGCGCTCGCCTCCGGTACCCCGTGGCTCGGCAGGAGTGGCCCTGGGTCTTTGAGTATAGCGGGCTGTGGCCACACCCGGTCTCCCTGGTCGATACGCTGTCTGCGACCTATGGTCATCTGGAGTTTGCCCGGCTGCAGGGCTCCTATGGCTGGGTGATCCGCAACGATCAGGCAAAGAACCGGGAGGCGCTGGGGATCTCGACGTTGCGGGATTACCTGCGGTTGTTCCGGCAACAGAATCCGCCGAAGCTCCCGTATCTCATGCATCTGTCGGTAAACCGCCACCTGAGCCGGCTCCGGTCCCGTTTCGTCCTGCCGCCGGAGTTCACGCCGAACTGGGCAGACCTGCCCGGTCTCGACCGGATCAGCGGACCCGAGCTGTTCATCGGCCAGCGTGGCACGGGTTTCGGGCCTGTCCACGTCGACCACGTGGCCGTGCATGTGGGCTTCATCCAGCTCGAGGGGGAGAAGGAATTCCTGCTGTTTCCTCCGGAGGATGGTCCGTACCTGTATCGCTACGCCGGCGCGCAGTATCCCTGGCAGCTGCGGAACTCCAGGGTCTACAACCTCGAACTGGCCTCACTCGACCGCTTTCCGCTACTGCGGAGGACCCACCCGGTATCGCTGGTGCTGAAGGCAGGGCAGGCGCTCTTCATGCCGGCCAACTGGTGGCACACGACCATGAATCACTCCAACACCGTCAGTTACAGTATCCGCATCGTCAATCACACCAATGTGCTGCGCACCGTAGCGGAGTACGCTGCGGGCCTGCCGCAACTGCTGGCGCGGCTGGGAGCGCGCCTCCGGCCGGCAGGCAAGCTACGACACTGAGGTCTATTTCTGCGCCGGCAGGGGCGTGTTTTCCCGGGCGTAGACGCTGAAGCTCGAATCGTTCTTGCTGCCCCAGGTGTCCGGCGACGGCGCCTGAAAATACTCGGGCAGACGCTCCTTGATGATGGCCCTGAGATCCGGTGGCAGCTGATCTGCCGACTTCAGTTTCGTCATGAAGGTGCGAAACACGAGGCTGCCGTCCGCCTGGCCCTGACGCATCCAGGGTAACCAGGGGCCGACGCGGGTCCAGGTGCCGGAGTAATCGGCGCTCGTGATGTCCGGGTTCTCCACGTCAGCGAGGCTGGCAACCCGCTGGAAGATCTCCGCAATGCGCAGCACCTTGCCGGCGGACTCCCGCGGCCACTTTTCCGGGGTGAGTTCACTAGGAAACGAAGTGTGCACCTCGAAGGTCGAGAACACTTTGTCGTCGAAGACATCCCAGCCCAGGGGCAGCGGCACCTGCATGAGCTTGCCGTCGAAGTCCATCTCGATGGCAGTGCCGAACTTTGGACTCACGATCAGGTGCGCATTGACCGTCATGTTGTGGATGGGTTTAACGTCACACATCTCGCCGGTGTAGGGGTTCTTCCACTGGTCGATGAATTTCCCGGTCTTGATGTCCGTATAGAACGCACATTCCCGGTTGAACACCCGGAACGAGCCGTCCGGCTGTGCCTCGGTGCGGACCACGCCGAAACCCTGAATGCCGATCAGCGGCTGCAGCGGACGATCGCGCCGGGTATCGCCGAAGACGGTGCCGCCAAACCAGCCGGGCGTTTCCCTGGTGGGGTCGAGGTCTCCGGTCAGCTTGATGAAGGCCCGCAGGCTCTGACGGGGATCCTTGAAATCCACCGGCACACGCTTTGCGCCGGTCGGCTGCGACTGGCTGGTAGAGGCGCAGGCGCCGAGCAACAGCCCACCGGCGGCGATGCCGCCGATGCCGAGGGCTGATTGCAGGGTTGCACGCCGGCTGCGCGGCTTGTTTATCCAGGGACTGTTCATTATCGGTATCCGCCAGGGGTGGTTGGGTGAGGTGCGTGACTATAGCCAGAAAGTGCTTGCGGCGGCAGGCCTCCGGGCGAGGGCTGGCGAAGGTGTACCGGGTACCGGCAGACCCGGCCTGGTGGTCTGCCGTTGGCGCCCCGCTTGAGTGAGTGGTTAGGCCGCTGTTGGCACATGCTGACGCGCGTGACCAACCTGCTTGGCAGCGACCACCTCGACTTCTACGAACCAAGCCGGATCAACCAACTGCGAGACGAATACTGCTGTTGATGCTGGTCGATGAGTACCAAGATGCTTGATCCTTGCGGCTCGAACGGCCTCTCCATCGTGCCCAAAAACCATGCAAGTGGTTAGTTTGATGATGTCCGAAGCTCCGAGCCCATGACTACGCAATAGCGTGATGATATTGGCAAAGACCTGATCGGCTTGTTCGCCGACTCGGCACCGACTCATCAAGCAGCAGTCGCATCGACTGTCAGGCGCTCCCTCGCCGCTTCAAGCACTGCGACCGCCTTTTCTCGAGATATGGAGGGAAAGTCTCCGAGGAAATCGTCGAGTGACGATGCCCCTTCGAGGTAGTCGAAAAGGTTTTTGACAGGAACTCGGGTCCCCGTGAAACAAAGCGCCCCGCTCATTACCTCTGGATCGCGACTTACTACTGATGCATTCATGATGCCCTCCACTGGGCCAAGTCTACTCCAAACACTGTGCGACGGCCTTCACCAGCCTGGGGCTGGCTATGGGGCATAACGGTTGAGCTGAGCGCCGCGCGCTCGATTGATTGAGCTTGGCAATTTATTCCTCACGCGTGCGCTCCAGCGATTTGTTAGGTGGCAGCCTGTTGTGCCACTGATGTTTTTCAACGAGACTGCCGACGTAGGGCTTTTCGTCGGTGGTGACTTGGCTCTCGCACCGCCAATCGAATGAAATAATACGTTTCCGATTCGTTTTGATTCTATCGGTCGAAAAGCTCCCGTTCAGGACCGCGCTCCGAATTGCGCCGCGATCGATCTCGAGCTGTTTGAGTCGATGCTCGAGCCATGTGCCCAGCTCAACTGCCACATGAAGGTTTAGCTGACCGATCGTATCGTGCACGACGGTACCGGCGAGGAGATCGAACCGCAGGTTGCCATCCGGTAGCTCAGCGAGAGCCTCCATGTCCTCGCTCATACGCCAGCCGACAAGCATGGCGCACAGCGTGTTCGCAACGTCTTGGAGGGCTTTGCGCCGCACTTATTGCTGTAACCTAACGTCGTCGATCAGCGGCGCGCTTTAGCGCGTCCGCTGGAACGATTTGTTGGGCGGTGTTGCTACTCCGTTGCTGGGCTCTCAACCGGCACTGCGTCCAACGGCGATTCAAAGGCAATGAAGAGGACACACGGAACGGCGCTTGCGCAGAACCCCTTGTGTGGCCGTTTGGCGGGACCGTACGCATAAGTCCCCGGCTTAAGAACCGCCTTCTCCTGACCGTCATAGGTGACATGAAGCTCGCCTGCTACCAGCACCATGCGCTCTGCCGACGTGTGCCAATGGAGCGGGATGGTCGACTTGGCGGGCACTTTAAAGAACACGTCGACGTTGTCTTTTGCAGGGTCGCCGTGGAGAACGGCGATGCCGCATCCCTTGGGCAAGAATGGCGGGCAGGGACCCCACTTAAGCTGCGGATCACCGGCAGTCCACGTCAGTGCTTGCTCTTGAGCAGGCGCTTGTGCGTCGGCGAATGAGCCGACCAGGCCCAATAAGAATAACAACGAGCACAGCATTGCCGACTGCAATGAGCGGCCAATCAGGGATTGGTGACACATAGTGTTTCTCCTTTCAGTCAATAGTGCTGCGCAGCTGGATTGCCGCCCAACGTCTGAGCTCACCGGCGCCAGCGGCTTGCGCGGGGCTTGCGCTTGCAAGCCGCGTGACAGACGCGTCAGGCGACCGGTGGAGCGATTGGTTAGAAGGCGATTGCAAGCTACTTTGAGAGTCGCAGGCGTGCAACGACGTTCCCCGTTAAAGCCGACTCTACGGCCAGGTTCCAATCTGAGGCTAACGCCGGATCAGCGGAAGCACCATCGGCTAACAGCGACAGCGAACCGAGAAGCGCTGCGATGTCTTCGGAAGAACCGCGCTGCCAATACTGCTCAAGGAAGGCAAACATTGCGAGATAGGCTTGATGCGGCGTCAGAGATTTGTCCGCAACCATAACCCTTCGCCTTCTAACTATAAGTAGACGGCCCAAACGGCCGAAAGAAACTGGACACAATCGTCGGATTGTCTCCTCGACCTGGGATCAAGGTGCTGACTCCATTGGCCGGCGGCCGTTGAAATGTCGCCTGACTCGCCGGGGAGATAGGGAGCATGGCGAAGCCACCCGGATTGCTCGAGGTGGCGCGAGACAAGATGCGGCTTCGGCACCTGGCATTGCGCACCGAACAGGCTTACCTGCAGTGGATCAGGCGCTACGTGCAGTTCCATCAGCGGCGGCATCCCCGGGACCTCGGTGCAGCGGACGTGGAGCAATTCTTGACCCATTTGGCCGTCACCCGCAAGGTCAGCGCCAGTACCCGGAGCCAAGCCCCGCAGGCGCTCCTGTTTCTTTACCGTAATGTCCTCGGCATCGCCCTGCCCTGGCTGGACAACGTCACCCGGGCGAACCGGCCCAAGCGCCTGCCGGTGGTGCTGACCCGAGCCGAGGTGCGGTCCGTGCTGGCCGCGCTCGACGGCAGGTCGCTGCTGATTGGCCAGCTCCTGTACGGAAGCGGGCTGCGCGTCATGGAGGCCCTGCCGCGGCGGATCCGCTGCGGACCCACCTGACCCGGCTGCGGGCCTGGTTCGAGGAGGAACGGCGGCAGCTGAAGCCCGGGGTCTCCGTGCCGAAGGCCCTGGCGGCCAAGTACCGGGGCGTCGGCACCCAGTGGGGCTGGCAGTACGTCTTCCCCGCCGCGTCCCTCTGCCAGGACCCCTACTCCGGGCGTCCAGTCCGCCACCACGTGCACGAGAAGACCCTGCAACGAGCCATGCGCAATGCCATGCAGGCGACCCACCTGCTGGAGGACGGCTATGACATCCGCACCGTGCAGGAGCAGCTCGGCCACAGCGACGTGAAGAGTCCGCTCGATCGGTGACTGGCTAATGACCCCGTGTGCGGGCGCCCACCAGCCAGGTGGCACTCGCCATCCGCACCGAACCGGCGCTGACGTGGTTCCAGAGCGCAGCCTTGATGGCCGCGACGACTGCCACCTGGTCGTCTGCGCTGGCTGCTGCATAGGCGCTCGCGGCGGGACCCATGCGCGTCAACTGCGTCACCGCATCGTCAATGCTGCCGAGATCCAGCGCCTGATCGAGCGGTTCAATGCTGATCGCGTCATAACCGCTGCGGGTGAGGATGTCGCGCAGCCGTGCGGGATCGGCAAAGGCATAGGGGCCGGGTGCCGTCGGCGGTTGAGGCTCTGGTCGCGGCAATACCGTGAAGGTGGCACTCACGGCTTCGGCCATCCAGGGATTCTCAGCCTGTGCGCGCCAGCAGATGAAGGCCAGCCGGCCCCCGACGGCAAGTGCCGGCCGCAGATTGGCGAAAGCAGCCACCGGATCGGCAAAGAACATCACGCCGAAACGCGAGACGATGAGGTCGAAGGCTGCGGGGGCGAGCCCGATCGTGGCCGCATCGCCCAAGGCAAAGGAAAAATTGCCAACGCCTCCATAACGCTCCCGGGCTACCGCCAGGATCACCGCTGAGACATCCAGCCCGAGGACTGTTCCGGCGGGGCCGACCGCGCTCGCGCAGGCATCACTGGTAACGCCACCGCCGCACCCGACGTCGAGAACCCGTTCGCCGGCCCGCGGCTCGGCGTGAGCAAGCAGCCGCCGGGACAAGGGCTCGAGCATGCGTTCGACGCGCTGGATATTCTCGACCCAGCGGCGGCCGCCCTCCTCGTTCCAGTAGGTGGGTTGATCGGGCGGTGCAGCGGGTACCTGGGTCATGATGGCGGATACTACCGTGCGCCGCGGAGGGACGGGTCTGCTGCAGCCCCTGAACGGCAGACCACGTTGCTGAACGCGTGGCAGACGTCGGCATCGCCAGTGGACGTCATCCAGTCCGCCCCCTGGGTGTGCCGCGACCCGCTGGACCAGAAGTTCCTGGACCTGGCCGTCTCGGCGGGCGCGAGCTGGCTTGCCTCAACCCCGCGTGGCTTGTAGTTGGGGATCAACACTTTCAACCAACGGTGAGTGGAGCTTGGCAAGGGACTGGCAGTGGGCTAAGGACAGCTGAGAGCGAACTCTGTAGACTTTGCGCGGGTTTGGTGCGGGGCTACGGAGTCGATGCAGGGTTCACGAAACTCCCCCGTAGGAGCGCCTTCAGGCGCGACCTCCCCGCTCATCGCGCTCCTGCTCCTGCTGGTCGTCGGTTTGGCCGCCGGCACGCGCTCCGACCCACCGCTCAGTACGCCCACCACCTCACGCCCGGCAGCGAACGATCGAGCGCCTGCACCGCTGATCACCGTCGCGGGTGACCGGCGTATTACCAAGGCTGGCGGGTGGCTGCGGGCGACGAAGTTGAATGACCTGCTCCAGCTCGTCAATGTGCTGAACGGTGACATCAGTCTGTCCCCGCAAGGTTCGCCTGTAAAATGATTACGTTCGCGGCCGCACTTTCGGCGGGGGTCTGGCGCTATCGGGACGAACCTGTCTGGTGGTGTTCAGACCAGGCGAGACTCAATCTGGATAAATTGCGGAAGTAATTGTTTTAAGGATACACTCCCGGCCGATCTCTGACCTGACGTGGGGCCGGGCAGGGCATTAAGGACGGCACCAGCGCGTCGTCAACTCGCCGCGTTCCACGGCGTCTGAAGCTCAGCCTTTCATGCGCAGGAAGAGACATGCTGCCACTCACTGTCAAAGCGGGTCTGGTGAGGCTCCCCCCGGTCGCGAAGAAGCTGATTCTCGCCGGCAGTGACGCCGTAATCCTGGTCTCGGCGCTGGGCATCGGGCTCGTGCTGCTGGGTGATGCGCCGTTTCGCTCACTGGCGCAGCTTCAGATGCTGTTTGCCCTGGTGATCATCGTGGGCATTCCCCTGCTGGCGTCCCAGGGACTCTACCGGGCCATGATCCGCTTCATTGGCGAGGAGATGCTGTTCGGCGCGCTGCGCGGTGGCAGCATCCTCGCCGTCCTCGTGGGGCTGGTGGACTACTACACGACCCGCGCGCCGACCAGCAGCGCGGCTCTCGGGCTCGTGTTCTGGGCCTTTCTTGTTTTCGGCCTGTCGGCGAGCCGGCTGTTGATGCGCGCTGCACTGGCCCGTCGCTCTGGGCGGGGCGAACCGGTGGTCATCTACGGCGCGGGCCAGGCCGGGCGCCGGCTGGTCACGGCCCTCGCCGGCGGCCGGGAATGGCGCCCCTGCGCCTTCGTCGATGACAACTTGAAACTCCACGGCCGGGTCGTCGCGGGCCTGACCGTGGCGCCACCGGAACGGCTGACGGAGCTGGTCCTGCAGTACGACGTCCGGCGGGTGCTTCTGGCCCTCCCCTCGGCGTCCCGCCGGAGGCGCCAGGAAATCATCGCGCGACTTGAGCAGCTGCAGGTCCGGGTCCAGACGGTCCCCGACATCGCCGACCTGGTGTCGGGTCGCGCCCGCGTGGACGACATACAGGACGTGGCAGTGGCCGATCTGCTCGGCAGGGAAGCGGTGCCACCCAACGCGCGCCTGCTCGACGCCTGCCTGCGCGGCAAGTCCGTGCTGGTCACGGGTGCCGGCGGGTCTATAGGGTCGGAGCTGTGCCGGCAGATCATCCGGCTAAAACCCCGCCGGCTGGTGCTGCTCGACATTTCAGAATCCGCGCTGTTCGCCATCGACCTGGAACTGCGTCGCCGCCTGGCCGAGGGCGAGGGGAGCGCACCCGGAATGGAAATTGAGGTGGTGCCGCTCGTCGGTTCCACCCATCACCGTTCGCGTGTGCTTCAGTTGCTCCGAAACTTCGGGGTGCAGACCGTCTACCACGCTGCTGCGTACAAGCACGTGCCGCTAGTTGAGTACAACATGCTGGAGGGAGTGCACAACAATATTATCGGCACCTGGCACGCTGCGGAGGCTGCCTCTGAGGCTGGCGTGGAGACTTTCGTGCTGATCTCGACCGACAAGGCTGTGGCGCCCGTCAACGTCATGGGCGCCAGCAAGCGCATGGCCGAGTTGGTGCTGCAGGCAATGAGCGACCGCTTACCGGAAGGCGGGACGAACACGCGTTTCTGCATGGTACGATTCGGCAACGTGCTGGACTCTTCGGGTTCGGTGGTGCCGGTATTCCGGGAACAGATCCGGCGGGGGGGGCCCGTAACCGTCACGCACCGGGACATCATCCGCTACTTCATGACCATCCCCGAGGCCGCCCAACTGGTCTTGCAGGCGGGGGCCATGAGTCAGGGCGGAGACGTCTTCGTCCTCGACATGGGCAAGCCCGTGCGCATTGCCGATCTGGCCCGGCGGATGATCCACCTCATGGGCTTCACAGTCCGGGATGACGAGCACCCGGATGGCAACATCGCGATCCACTACACCGGCCTGCGGCCCGCGGAGAAGATGTACGAGGAACTGTTGATCGGGAACAATGTGACAGGGACCGACCACCCGATGATCCTTCGTGCCATGGAGGAATCGCTGCCCTGGCCCCGGGTACAGCATTATCTGGAGCAGTTGCTGCAGGCCTCGGCTTGGTCCGACTGCGAAAAGGTCCGGGAAATCCTGATCGAGTGCCTGGGCAACTACCGGCCCGACAACGGCGTGGATGATCTGGTCTGGCAGGCGGGGCTGGCCGCTGGTTCGGCAACCCCGACCTCCCTCCTGACCCCGAGCCTGGCAGAACCAGCGACCGTCACCGATCTCGCGTCCTGGCGGACCGGGACTGCAGCAACCTAGCAGGCGCTCCAGAGGGCGTCCACCCGCGCACCGTCCCAGCGAGCGGCCAGTCAGACCTCATGTTTATCGTTACGCGACCTTCAGCACTGTGGCTTTGCGTGGCGCTGGCGCCCGTTGCCCTGTGGGCAGACGCGGTACCGCCGGCCTGGATCGATACCCTGGAGGTATCCGGCGGCGCTCTGACCGCAGATGACGATGGGCCGCCCTTCTGGATGCTGGCCAATCAGCGGGGCCGCATCAGTAATGACAGCGGCAGCGGCATCTACACCCGCCTGGTCGTTCTGAAGAGCGCCGCGGCAGCAGAAGGTTTTGACTGGAGGTATGGGATTGATGTCACGGCCCGCACGAGTGGCAGCCCTGACTTGCGCTGGACGGACGGCTACGCCGGACTGGCTTACAAGAAGGTCACGCTCACGGCCGGCTACAAGACAGAAACGATCGGCCTGGCTGACCCCGTGCTGACTCTGGGCTCGGAGGTCTACAGCCGCAATGCGCCCACCATCCCGAAACTAGCGCTCGCAACCGACGGCTATCTCGGCCTGACGGACTGGCTGGCCTATAAGGCCTATCTGGCTCACGGCTGGATGGGCAGCGACGCCTACGTGAAAAACGCCTACCTCCATGAGAAGTATCTCTATCTGAGGTTTGGCGGGAAAAACCCCGACAAGGGTGTCAAATTCCATGCCGGCCTGCACCACCTTGCCGTCTGGGGCGGCGCGGGCAACCCGAATGGACTTGCAGACTTTGTCGATGTGTTCTTCGGGAACAGTGGCGGTGACAATGCAACCTCAAGTGATCAGCGCAACGCGCTGGGTGACCACCGGGGTACTGTTGAGTTCGCCCTGGAACTGAAGGGCTACAGCCGCGACTGGCTCCTGTATGCCCAGACGATGTTCGAGGACGGGAGCGGCACGCGCTTCTGGTACCCCGGCGATTACCTGCTCGGAGCCTCCCTGATCCATAAGGACCCCGGCAGCCGGACGGCGCGGATCAACGTCGAATACCTCGATACGCGCTCAACCGGCAATTCACCGTCCGGTCCCGACGACTACCTGAACAATAGCGAGTACGGCGGTTGGGTGTACGAAGGGTTCGCCATCGGCCACCCCTTCATCCGCTTCACGGAAGTTGCGAACGGCGATTTCGAGCCGCAGAACCGGGTGAGGGGGATCAATGGCAGCGTCCTGATGGCCTTCAGCAAGCTGGTCAATCCGCTCGTCCGGGTGGCCTGGATCGAAGATCGAGGGAGTTTTACTAACCCGTTGCCCGCCGATGAGCAAACCTCGGTACTGGCCTTTGACCTGACCAACACCTCGATCATCGGCCAGGGTTGGTCGGTGACCCAGCAGATCAGCCTCGATAGCGCCGAGTCGATGGACCCGAATCTTGCCGTACGCGTCACCGTCACGAAGAAAATAAAGTAATCTCCCGGGGTCCGGGCCTGTGAGCGTGACCCGTTGGGTTGCCTTACTGGCCCGAGCCGGTAGTCTGGGCAGTCGATTTGGAGCCTGACCTCGGAAATAGCCAGTGAGAATCGCAGTGCACGGTACCGGCTACCCGGGGGTGGGTACCGGAGCGTGCATTGCCCAGGCGGGTAACCACGTAGTCGGCGTCGAGGTCGACGACGCCACGGTAGAGTCCACTTCATCGCCGTCGGCACACCCAAGGACGAGGACGGCTCGGCCGATCTGCGCCACGTCGTGACCGTGTCAGAGACCATCGCGGCGGTGCTGGCTAGTCGCGGCCCTACGCTGCCGGCAGCCGTTGGCTTCGACGTGGTTTCTAACCCTGAGTTCCTGAAGGAGGGGGGCTGCGGTGGGGAATAGGCATTGTAAACACCCCATGAGCTGAGTCTGCCAGCGTAGGATCCCGGCCCCCACGGCCGTCGGGCTGGACTTCTTCCCGCCCCGCCGGCGTGACCTCCTCCCGCCACCGGCTGGTGAGCGACAGCCGGCCCGCGGCGATGGGCGGCCGGGCGATTTGGCAGCACAGGCGCTCCACTTTCATACGTTCATCGCCACCGACGGCGTTACGATCCCTTGGTTTTGGCGGCACCTCGGAAGGAGACGAACTTCCAGCGAGGAGAAATCCGGGAGTAGCGCGCTCGTTGGAAGTATTTGATTAGATTTGGATACTGAGTTCCTATTCGCGATTTGAATCAGGACTTTTCGGGGAGTTTCGCCATTCACCACCCATTCCGGGCAATAAACCGGCGCGCTCTCAGCCGGGCAGTCTGCCAGCCCGGAACGCCGGCCGCCACGACCGTCGGTCTTGCTTGCCCCCGGCACTGCGAGTCCATAGATCTGCAACGCTTCCGATGCCCCCGGATTTGTACAGCACGGACCACCACCGGCCCAGACGCCCTCCCCCGGCGTCGTGAACCCGAACCTGGCCGCGGCGTCCCACCCCGTCAGGGCAAGCCCAGCTCGCCTTGGGGTGGCCCCCGCGACGGCGGCCTCGACTCGGCCGCCAGCTCCCGCGATGCCATCTTGAGGCGCTGCGCCTTGCGTCTAGCCCGGTGCCGCTCGGCCGGGGTCCGCAGGTCCCTCGTCGTGACCTTGCCCCGCCCTGCAGGCGTGACCTCCGCCCGCGAGCGACTGTGGGGCGCGAATACGCGTTGTATCTCGTCAGGTGCGCCCACGGTCTCGGCACCAGTGATGCCAACCGGGCGATGAAGTCCAGCGACTCGAAGACCACGTGGGTGGTGCCGTCCCGGTAGGGCGTCTTTAAGGTGTAGCGCACCTGGCCCTGGCCGGTGAGGGACAGCCGGCCCGTGGCGATCGCCGGCCGGGCGATTTATCGGCACAGTCGCCCCACCTGGATGCTGGTGCTGAATCTGTTGACCGCCGGAGTGGGTGCGACCGCTGTCGACGTCATCACGGACTTCTACTTCGGCGACCCGCTGGCAGTCGGCCGGTCCATGGCGCTGGTGAACTGCATCAGTGTGCCGATCGCGGCACTGGCGCTCTGGGCGGCGCTGGCGCCGTTTCGCAAGGCGGCGGCGGAGCAGGCTGGAAGCGTTTAGGCGACGGGAGACTCCGCCGCGCTGGAAGCGGAACGGCGCCAGCGTTGACCGAGCTCGCATGCGCCGCGATCAGCAGGTCGTTGGCGCGGATGGACAGCCCACGGCGCTCCACGGCGTAACGAATGGCCGCGCAGCGCCGTAGCACAGTTCGCAGGCGACGATGATGCTGGTGCAGACCCTGGCTTCGCGAATCCGGGCTATGCGCTGTGCAATGCTGCACTGGGGGTCGCGCACCAGCCGGGAAAGCATGTTGGTGTCGAGCAGGTAACGGGCGGCCATCTCACAGCTCGACCGGTTCCGGGCCGGGCGAAGCCATGGCTGGAAAGTCTTCCGCCAGCGGCTGAAGAGTCGAGAGGACGGCGAGCAGCGAGGGCCGCGCCACCGGTTCGATGATCAGACGGCCGCCGTCCTGGCGGAGAAGCGCTTCCCGCCCGGGTAATTCGAGGTCCTGCGGAATTCTCAGCCCCTGGTTGCGGCCGTTCCGGAGGAGGCGAACAATGTGTGAACCGGTCGTTCAGGCCTGGACGGTATGCAACGATACTCTGCCGACACTGCTGGTCGCCAAGGTGGTTTGTGAGGGTTCACCGCGGATTTCCCGTACTGCTGACTATTGGCCTGTGTGCGGCCGTCGCTGGGTGCCGTACAGACGATTCCCGGAGCGTCAATAGCAGCGGACCGGTCCCACCGGTGGATGCCTGCCACTATCTCGCCCTGAGTGAGGTCGCTACAACAAGTGGACCAGATCCTTCACAGACTGCACTTCTGGTTGAGCTGGTCAACCGCGGTACTCAGCCCATTGAACTCGCAAATTGCATGCTGGAATCGAATGGCGTGGCAATACGTCTGCCTTCAGGCCGCCTGTGGCCAGGTACGCTTGCCGTTGTGCCCGCCGAAGTGTCGTTGGGCGGAACCGTCGGGCTGCAACAATCAAGTCCACAGATCAGTGTCGTGATCCTGGGTGAAAATAGGCGGGTGGTCGATGAGCTCGAGTTACCTGGTACTCCGCCTCCGGGGAGCTCATACGGAAGGCAGCTGAACGGTGTGGAGGATGAGGGCTTGGTTCTCTTCCGGGATTCGATGTCATCGGTGGGCCAGCCGAATCCCGACATTGGCTCGATACGGCCGACAGTAGCATCCGCGACATTTCGGCCACGAGACTCCTCGCCAAATGCCGCGCTCCAGTTTAACGGTAAGGTATGGGTTCTCGGTGGGTGGAGCCATTTCGATGATGGAACCTGGCACTCGTACACCGAAGTATGGAACTCGGAGGACGGCATAATCTGGGAGCTGGTCAATGCTGCCCCACCGTACATTCACTACTGCTCCTTCGTGTCGTGGCAGGGCAAAATGTGGGCCATCGGACCGACCAGTTACAGCTCTGTGGATGGCGTGGAATGGCGTTACGAGGAAGTGACGTCTCCGGCCCTGAATAGGTCAGTTGTGCTGGGCGGGCGGATCATAAACATACACGGCGCCAGTGTGCGATCGACAAGTGATGGGACGTACTGGACTGAATTGACCAACTCGGCTCCATGGGGAGATCTCGAGCAGCCGGTCGTACTGACTTTTCGCGACCGCATTTGGGTAATCGGCGGCATTACCGGTTACGGGACGACCAACCAGGTCATTCATACAGACGTCTGGTCATCTAGTGATGGTATCCAATGGGTGTTGGAAAGTGATGGTGTTGGCAGAACTCCGCGGCACTGGAGCGTCGGCGTTGTCCATGATGACAGGATCTTTCTCATCGGCGGGTGGAACCCTGAACAGTGGCCGGATCAGAATGGAAATTCCGGGGAGATCTGGTTTACCGATGACGGAAAGCACTGGTTGCGGCTGCCCGAAGAAGTCGAATTCCCTTCGCGTCACGCCTCGTTTGCAGTTGCGCGACCTGACGGCAGCGGCGTCCTTGTCATGGCGGGCTACGGACACGGCGGCGAGTCTCGTATGTACAACGATGTATGGGTAATGGACTTCCATCTGTACTTCTCAAGAGCCTCGGGGAGCCTGGCCGACTATCGAACCTGGGGCAGGAATCTCGATGGAACCGGGCTGCATCCTCGTGGCTTCGGCGGGGACAAGCAGTTGTTCGTTATACGCAATCGACAAGAGGCGGTTGTGGATGACTCCTGGCATGTACGGGGAGTTGGATCCCGTATCGTCGCCGGTGATGGGCGACGTGACGCCCCACTGCTTGTGCATTCCAGCGTCGGGCCTGCTGGTGGCTCGCTACTCTATGTTGCTGCCAACGCCAAGCTTAGCATCGAGCGCTGCACGCCTCGCATTGCGTACCTCGATCCTGTTGCAGAAGTGGAGGTCGCGACTTCAGCGAATGTGGAGCAGGTATCCGGACGGTGCTCTCTGCCGAGGTAGCTCGGACTTTTTCGCGACCGCATTGTGATGCGCTGGTCGCTCAGTTCAAACACCCAATCGCTTGAGTCTGCAAGCCCAGGATCCCGGCCGCCTGCGTCACGCGCTGCCGGCTGTGCTGGTCGCCACCGCGGCCAGGGCCGCGCGATCGGTAACGTGCAGGCGTCGGGGTGACTTGGAGACCCAGCCGCGGCTGTGCCAGTCGCTCAGGTGATGGTTCACGACCTGCCGCGAGACGAAGACGAACTTGGCGAGCTCCACCGGACTTTGCTCGACCGCAAGTACCGACTACTGTTTACGCCGACTCGCCGCGGTCGGCCGGGCCCGAAAGGCCCACCGCTAGAGTTGATTGCGGCGATTGTCGAGATGAAGCGCCCCGGCCCCCGCTTCGGCTGTCGCCGAATCGCCCAGCAGATCGCCCTGGTCTTCGGTATTGAGCTAGACAAGGACGTGGTCCGCCGCGTGCTGGCGCAGCGTTGCCAACCTCGCCCCGATGCTGGCGGCCCATTGTGGCTGACCTTCTTTGGCCATTGCAAAGACAGTCTGTAGTCCGTCGATCTGTTCCGCTGCGAATCGCTGCGCCTGACGACGCACTGGGTGATGGTGGTTATGGATCAGTGCACGCGGCGGATTATCAGCAGCGCTGGTCGACCAGCTCATAAAGAAGAGTGGCTTCGGGGCGATGGCGTGCGTACCGGGCGGTTGGCAGGGCCGCGGGTAGCCCGGGCGCCTAGGGCAGGGGCTCCATGGCGCCCGCCTGCGAACGATCGGCGACCAGTTGCCAGCCGACGAACCATGGAAAGGAGCTGCGCCACCATTCACAGCGTTAATCCGGCCGAAACTGGGAGTCAATGCACTGGACCACTACCGGCCACGTATCTACAACTGCATCGTAAATGCGATACAGGCTAGCATTCGCATGAAGCCGACCACGATTCCGCCCCTGCGGGTTTCACCCGAGCTGCGGCGCGAGGCTGAGGCAGTGCTTCAGGACGGTGAAACCCTGTCTAGTTTCATGCTGGAATCCCTGCAGGTCAGTATCACCCGACGCCGCGACCAGCGGCAATTCATCGAACGGGGCCTGAAGAGCGCCGCCAAGGCCCGCCGCACGGGGCGGTACGTCAGCGCCGACGACGTGGTGAAAAAACTCTCCGTCCGCCTGAAGAAAGGCCGGGCCAGGTCCCGCGGCTCACAGAGGCGTGCTTCCCTATAAGGTCCGCTTCACGGCCGACGGCCAGGCTGATCTGGAGCGCCTGTTCGCCTTGCTTGCCGACAGGGACCCGGCGGCGGCACGGGCGCTGGCGGCAATCCGCCGGAGCTTCAAGCTGCTGCGGTTTTTACCCTGGTCGTGCCGGAAGGGCGCTCTGGAACTTCCGCGGCACCGGGAACTCCTGGTGCCCTTCGGGTCAGCTGGCTACGTGCTCCTGGTGGAAATCGAGCCGCCAGCGACAGTCACCGTCCTGGCCGGCCGGCACCAGCGCGAAGACGACTACCACTAGGCTTCGCCCGCACGCCTGATAGGACGACGCTGCTCGAAGCTTCTGCGCAGACCGGAGGCGTGGACGAGGTACTGCATCCGGCCACGGAAGGCGGGTCTGCGCCGGGATCGCGTTCATAGCCCGATGCGGGAGAGGTGGATTTCTTGGTGTTTGAGAGGGCAATATGACTTTTGCCTATCTGAAACACGGGAAAGTTCGCAATGCTCCTTCAGCTCGCTGGCGAGACGCTCGACAAGACCCGCAGCCACTACCTGGCTGAGGCGGGCAAGATCGTCCAGCTCAGCGCGACCCCGGACAACGCCCACGCGCTCGCCCCGGCACCCGGGGAGATCAGGAACCTCAAGATTCAGTACAATGCCGCACTGGTGCTGGGCACAGGCCGGCTGCGAGTGGGCGTGGGGTTCGATGATCCGTCCGGCCCGCTGCGTCAGAAGTCTGGCCTGCGGGGCTTTCTTGAGTGGCGACAGGGATTCTGATGCGACGGATTCGCCAGACGGCGTTGTTCATTATGGTCTTGCCGCTGTGCGCGGGGCTGCTGCTTGCCTTCGCGTCGGCGGCCGTAATCGCGCAAGAGCCGAGCGCCGAGCAGATTGAACAGCTGCGCAGCCTGAATCCGGCAGATCGCGATGCGCTGCTGAAGCAGCTCGGCATCAGCGATGCCTCGATGAGCAGCAGCGCCGCGCAGCCGCGCGAGCGCGACGCCAGTGCCAACGCCGAGCGGCGCGCCACCACGGCTGCGGATATCGACCGACTCGGCGCGACCTTGAAGCCCGATGACACGGTGCTGCTGGACATCGACTTCATCAAGGCCAAACCGGCGCGCGTCGAACCACAGGGCGCCGGACTGCCGCCGCTGCAGATTCCGGGTGAGCCGGCGCCGACCTACGAGCCGGCCGAGCGCGGCCAGCTGCAACAGTTGATGAACCTGATTGGCGCTCGCAATCCGTATCAACTCGATGGTTCCGGCGCCTTGCAGCTGCCGGGCTTCGCGCCGATCGCGCTCGCCGGTCTCACCGACGAGCAGGCGACGCGGCGCCTCTCCGCCGAGCCGGCGTTGCTGAAGCTGTCGATCAAGGTCGTGCGATTGCCCGTCACGAAACAGGGCGCGGCGGGCCTCAAGCCCTTCGGCTATGAGCTGTTCAACGATTCGCCATCGAGTTTCGCGCCGGTGACCGATGTGCCGGTGCCCGCGGATTACATCGTGGGCGCGGGTGATCAGCTGATGGTGCAGCTCTACGGCAGCCAAAACCGCAGCTTCCGTCTGGTCGTTGGGCGCGACGGCAGCGTGAACTTCCCCGAGCTCGGGCCGATCAGCGTGCGCGGGCAAACCTTCAACGCCGTGCGCGCAGATCTCGAATCGCGCGTCTCGGGACAGATGATCGGCGTGCGCGCCAGCGTCAGCATGGGCGATACCGGCTCGATCCGCGTGTTCGTGCTCGGCGAGGCGAACCGCCCGGGCTCCTACACCGTCAGCGGCCTCGGCTCGGTGACGACGGCGCTGTTCGCCTCGGGCGGGGTCAAGGCCACCGGCTCGCTGCGCGACATCCAGCTCAAGCGGCAGGGCGCCGTGATTCGCCGTCTCGATCTGTACGACATGCTGATTCGCGGCGACACCAGCAACGACGCCAAGCTGCTGCAGGGCGATGTGATCTTCATCCCGCCGGTCGGTGCAACCGTCAGCGTCGATGGCGAGGTCAAGCGGCCCGCGATCTACGAGCTGCGCGGTGAAACGCAGGTCGCCGACATCATCACGCTCGCGGGTGGGCTCACCCCCGAAGCCGACAACAGCCGTGTGGCGATGGTGCGCGTGGATGAGCAACGCCAGCGCATCGTCATGAATGTGCCGCTGACCACGCCCGAAGGCCGCGGCGAGCGGCTGCGCAACGGCGACAGCCTGCGCGTGCTGCGGCTGCGGCCGACGCTCGACTCCGGTGTGGTGCTCGAGGGTCATGTGTTCCGCCCCGGCGCGGTGGCCTGGCGCGAGGGCCTGCGCCTCTCCGATGTCATCCCCTCGGTCGATGAACTCAAGCCCAATGCGGATCTGAACTACGTGCTGGTGCGGCGCGAGCTGCCGCCGGTTCGCCGCCTCGCGGTGCTGTCGGCGGATCTCTCTGCGGCGCTGCGCACGCCCGGCTCGCGGGCCGATCTGGTGCTCGCGCCGCGCGACCGAGTCGTGGTGTTCGACGCCGAGTCCAGCCGGCGCCTGATCGTCGATCCGCTGCTCGATGAGCTGCGGCGGCAGGCCAGCCCCGATCGGCCCACCGAGCTCGTGAGCGTCGGCGGGCGGGTGCGTGCACCCGGCGATTACCCGCTCGAGGCCGGTATGCGCGTCAGCGACTTGCTGCGTGCCGGCGGCAACCTGCAGGATGCCGCCTATGGCGGCCGCGCCGAACTCACGCGTGCTCGGACGATTGGTTACGGCCGGGAGACGGAGCTGATCGAGGTGGATCTTGCCGCGCTGCTGCGCGGCGAGGCCGCAGCCGACATCGCCTTGCAGCCGTTCGATTTCCTGATCATCAAGGAAGTGCCGGAGTGGGCCGAGCAACAGAGCGTGACGCTGGCCGGCGAACTGCGCTTTCCGGGCACCTACCCGATCCGCCGCGGCGAGACGCTGAAGTCTGTGCTCGAGCGCGCGGGCGGTCTGACGCCGCTCGCATTCCCAGCCGGCTCCGTGTTTACGCGCAAGGAGTTGCAGCTGCGCGAGCAGGAGCAGATAGACCGCCTCGCCGAGCGCCTGCAGGGCGACCTCGCCGCTGCGGCACTGCAGAGCACAGGGGCGAATCAGGCCAATTCGGGTCTGGCGGTGGGGCAGTCATTGCTGACCCAGCTCAAGAGCTCCAGGGCTGTCGGCCGACTCGTGATAGATCTGCAACGTGTGCTCGCATCGAGCACTAATGGCAGCGGCGATGTCGCACTGCGCGACGGCGATCGGCTGGTGATTCCAAAGACACGGCAGGAAGTGACGGTGATCGGTGAGGTGCAGAACAGTACCTCGCATCTGTATCGCGACAAACTCGCCCGCGACGACTACATTGGCCTGAGCGGCGGCCTGACCCGCAAGGCGGACAAGCCCCGCATCTACGTGGTGCGCGCCGACGGCAGCGTGATCGCCAGCGGGAACAGCAGCTGGTTCCGTGGCGGCGCGCGGGTGGCAATCAAGCCCGGAGATACGATTGTGGCGCCGCTGGATACGGAAAGGTTGCCGGCGTTGCCGCTATGGACGGCTGTGACCACGATCGTCTACAACCTCGCCGTTGCAGTAGCTGCGATCGGATCGCTCTGAGCGTGTCGCTCCGACGGGGATCGCCATGAAAACCGCTATCATCGTTGACATCAATGGCTGGCCTGCAGCCAAGTCTTGCTAATGGGGTTGGTCGTGGCTGACTCTACAGATATGCTCAACACAACAGACGAATCGGCACGCACACTTACGCTGCACTTGCAGAACCTGATCGTTGCAGACCAGTCCAGTTCTGCGGACCTCGCCCAGGTGTGGTCATGGCTCCGCAAGGGTTGGTTATTCATCACTGCGGTACCCGCGCTGGCGGCCATCACATCGTTGGCTTATGTTCTGTTGGCGCCACCTTGGTACCGGGCGCAGGCACTGCTGGTTCCGGCTGACCAGTCGTCGCTCCCAGGCGGCCTTGCAGGATCGCTCGGGCCCCTCGGGGGTCTCGTTGGGCTTGGCAACCTCCGGATGGGCGGTAGCGGTTCAGCGGAACCGATCGCGCTGCTGGATTCGGCAGAATTCACCGCCGACTTCATCGAAGCCAACAACCTCTTGCCCGTGCTTTTCGCCGAAGACTGGGACGCTGCGAAGGGCCAATGGGGCCCTGGAGTCGCTGGGCGCGAACCGGACTTGCGGGACGCCGTCAAGCTGTTCGACGAACGCGTGCGAATCGTGCGCGAAGACAAGAAGACGGGTCTCGTGACCTTGGAGATCGAGTGGAAGGATCCGGCGATGGCCGCGAAGTGGACAAATGACCTGGTTGCACGCCTCAATGAGAAGGTTCGAGCAAGGCACTTGTCCGAAGCCGATGCAAACGTGAAATACCTGAAGCAGGAACTGGCCGGCACGGATGTCGTCGTTTTGCAGCAGGCCATCGGCAGGCTGCTCGACTCCGAGATGCAGAAGGCGATGGTTGCGCGTATTCAGAAGGACGCGGCGTTCCGCGTGCTCGACCGGGCGCAGCTGCCGAAGTTCCGGTCACATCCGAAACGTGCCCAGGTCGTTGCTCTTGCGACGGTGGGTGCGGGACTGCTGGCCGCGCTGGCCGTGCTTCTGTGGCACGCAACCCGGCAGCAAGGATCGGTGCGCGGGCGGATCGATACCCGGCTGTGAGAGTCCTGGTGCTCGGTGCGAGCGGGATGCTCGGCTTCGCACTTCATCGCGTCCTGCATGATGCGGGTGGTGACATCGTCGGCAGTGTGCGCGGTGCTTCGGCGCCTGCGAGTTCCTGGTGTCGTGACTTGTGCTACCTCACGAATATCGATGCCCAGGAATTCGGATCGGTAGAGAGTGCGATCGACCGGATCCGACCCGGCGTCGTCATCAACGCGATCGGGGTTAACAGGCTCGACGCCGTCGGCGGCGATTTGCGGCGAATGTTCGCGGTGAATTCAATGCTGCCTCGCCGACTCGGCGCTATCGCAGCGACGCGAGGCTTTCGCCTTGTTCACTTCAGCTCGGACGGCGTCTTCTCGGGACGATCGGGCCACTACGATGAACTCGTGCTGCCCGATGCAGACGATGCATACGGGATGTCCAAGTATCTGGGCGAAGCCTGTGGGCCGCAGTCTCTCGTGCTGCGAACTTCACTCGTCGGGCGCAGCCTGCAGGGAGGGACATCGCTGCTTGACTGGCTGCTGCGGCAACGAGGTCCAGTGACCGGGTTCCGTCACGTCGTGTTCTCCGGCCTGACCGTCGACGAAATCGCCTCCGTCATCGGCCGAGTCCTGCGGCACAAAACGTTGCCTGCCGGGGTGTTCCACCTCTCGAGTAGTCCGATCAGCAAGCTTGAGCTTCTCGAGCGTCTGAGCGCTGCTTGGGACCTGCGCCAGCTGGACATTCTGCCGGCCGAGGAGCCAGTGAGCGACCGTAGCCTGGACTCGATGAAGTTCCGCAGGCTGATCGGCTACGAACCTCCGGATTGGGGAAGAATGATTGGTCGAATGAAGGATTTTTATGCGGGGCTCGAGCAGCGAGGTGCGGCGGTATGAAGGCGACCGCCTGTCGCAGTTGCGGGTCGGCCAACCTGGTGACCTTGCACGATTTTGGGCTGCAACCCCTGGCTGGGGAGTTTCCGGCGTCGCCGCAGTCGCTCAAGCCGGTACGGAAGTACCCGCTGGACCTCACGCAGTGCAGTCAGTGTGGCCTGCTCCAGGTCGTCAATCTGCCGCCGATCGAGGAGGTCTTCCACGCCGAGTACCGGTATTGTTCATCGACCGTGCCCGGGTTGGTCAAACATTTTGAAGCCTATGCGGACTGGCTGACGTCGCGGTTTGCAGGGAACACTCGGGTCTTCGAGTTCGGATGCAACGACGGCATCCTGCTTGACAGGCTGCAACGCCGTGGGTTTGCCTGTGCGGGTATCGACGCCTCGGAAAACGTCGCGTCGCTGGCCCGGGCTAAGGGTCTTGCGGTCGCGACAGGCTTCCTGGACGCCGGCTTCGTGCTGGAATCCGGCAACTCGGGCAAGTTCGACTTGGTCACGTGCTCCAACGTTTTCGCTCACATCCACGACGTTCGGGCCACCCTTGACGTCGTCCGGCTGCTACTCGTCGACGGGGGCGTGATTGCCATCGAAGTGCACGACGGTGACCTGGTCTTCCGCGAGGGCCAGTTCGACACGATCTACCACGAACATCTCACGTACTTCACGGAGGGGACACTAAGGAGCCTGCTGGAGGGCGCGGGATTCGGTTTTGTGCTGTGCGATCGCACGCCGATGCACGGCGGCGGCCTACGGATGCTCGCCCGCAAGCTTCCTGATGCCGCCGCTCCATGGCGGGTCACGGTGGCGCCCGATCCGATCGTGGCTGCCGGGTCCCTGTCGCAGTCAATCGAGCGCTGCCGGCGTCAGCTTGAGTCGCTGGCAGCGGCTTGTGGTCCGCTTTCGGGGTACGGTGCGGCCGGGCGTTCGCAGATGTTCATCAATTTCACCGGGACGGGCTCCCTGTTCGAGCGCGTGTTCGACGATTCGCCGCTGCGACAGGGGAGATACATCGCAGGGACGGACACGCCGAGCCTACCATACCGCGGCGAGTCGGGAAGTTGCGCAATAATTCTGGCTTGGAGCTACGCTGCTGACATTGCTGCGAGGATTCGCGGAAATTTCGGGCGCGTCGTGACGCTGCTGCCGGAGATGCGCGACTGGTAGAGGCCGGGGTCGGCGGTGTAAGGACCCGCCTCGTGGAATCATGGAGTGCGAAGTGAAATCGTCTATTTTCGCTGGCAAGGTGTTGATGATCACGGGCGGCACGGGCTCGTTTGGCCACACCATAGTGAATCGTTTCCTGGATACCGACATCGGCGAGATCGTGGTTTTCAGCCGGGACGAAAAGAAGCAGGAAGATATGAGGGTCGCGCTGCAGAGCCCGAAGGTGCGGTTTTGCATCGGTGATGTCCGTGAACCGTTAAGCGTCCGGCAAGCGATGCGAGGAGTGAACTACGTGTTCCACGCGGCCGCACTCAAGCAGGTTCCGTCGTGCGAGTTTTTCCCGATGGAAGCCGTGCGAACGAACGTTCTGGGGACTGAGAACGTCATCGACGCCGCGATTGCCGAGGGGGTCCAACGCGTCATTGTGTTGAGTACCGACAAGGCCGTGTACCCGATCAACGCGATGGGTATCAGCAAGGCGATGGCGGAGAAGCTGGTGATCGCGAAGGCTCGTGTCGTGCGCGATGGCACTACCACTTTCTGCATCACGCGGTATGGCAACGTCATGGGTTCGCGGGGCTCGGTGATTCCGTTGTTCGTCGACCAGATCAGGTCCGGCCGCCCGATCACGATCACTGATCCGAAGATGACGCGCTTCCTGATGTCCCTCGAGCAGTCGGTGGACCTTGTGCTTTACGCCTTCCAGCATGGGCGCCAGGGGGACGTATTCGTGCAGAAGGCGCCGGCCTGCACTGTCGAGGACCTGGCCAGGGCACTGTTAGAGCTCTTCCCCAGCCAGTCGAATATCAAAGTGATCGGCTCGCGCCATGGCGAGAAGCGCTTTGAGTCCCTTATTTCACGGGAGGACGTGTCCAAGTCCGAAGACATGGGTAAGTTCGTTCGTGTGCCTGCGGATCATCGCGACCTGAACTATGCCAGCGCGGTCTCGGACCACGATCTCAGCGCGAACGTCTCCGAGGACTACACCTCCGACAACACGCAGCAACTCACGATCCCCGAGATCAAGGAGCTCCTGCTGAGCATCGACTATATCCGCCAGTGGCTTTGAGTACCAGCAGCGATAATGACCATCACTGGCAATTCCCGGCCGACAGCCTCAAGGCAGTTCATTGCCAACGTGATCGGACGCGTGTGGGTGTTGCTTGCCAACTTTCTGTTTGCTCCTGTCTACCTCCACCTTATGGGTCTGGGGAATTTCGGCGTTGTGGGACTGTACATCGCAGTGAGCGGACTGGTCGCCTTCCTGGATCTCGGCTTGTCGCCGACCATCGCCAGGGAACTCAATCTGCAGGGACGCACCGAGGTGGCAAGGGCCAATCTCCTGTATACCTACGAAGCTGTCTATCTAGTGATCATCGGGGTGATGATCGTCACCGCGATGCTGCTGCCAGAGGGCGTGTTCGGCCTGTTCCTCGCGGCTGACGATCTTGCCCGACCGGAAGTTGCCGGCTCCATACGGTTGTTGTTTTCGGCGGCCGCTGCGCAAATGCTGCTGAATTTCTACGTTGCCGGGCTGCTCGGTGTCGAGCAGCAGGTCGCGGGTAACCTGGTACTCGTGGCTTCGGGATTCGTGCGCAGCGGTCTCGTGATACTGCCGCTGTATTTCTGGCCGACACCTGTGGTTTTCATGGCCTGGCAACTAGCGACGGCTCTGGTTTGCGCGGTGTTCGCCAGGGCCTTGCTCTATCAGGTCATCGGGTCGACGGGAAGTGCGAAGCGGCGCGCCTTCGACTGGGGTTCGGTTGCCGGCAACTCTGCATTCACCGGCGGCATGGTGCTGGCGTCCGTCACCGCTGCCGTCAACACGCAGATCGATAAGATATTCGTGGGCAAGCTGGCTGGCCTCGAGTCCTTGGGTCAGTACTCGCTTGTGTCGACGTTTGCACAACTCCTGGTGTTTGCGGTTTCGCCGATAACCATCATGCTGCTGCCCCGACTCGTTCGCGGCGCGAGCGCTGGCGATTCCGAACTCGTGCGTCGGTTGTTCCTCGTCTCACATCGCCTCGTTGCAGGGATCGTCTGCGCGGGGCTTGCCTCGATGCTGTTCTTTGGTCCTTACCTCATGAGCATCTGGACCGCCGGCAAGCTCGACGCCGAGTCTGTTGGGACGTTCGCGCCGATGCTGGTCGCAGGCTATGCGCTGCTGGCAATCAGCACAGTTCCGCACTGTGTGGCAGTCGCCTACAAGAATCTCACCGGCAGCCTGGTGCTCTCCACGAGCGTATTCGTGACAGTGCCGGGATACTGGTTCCTGGCCAAGGAATACGGTGCAGCTGGCGCTGCCACGATGTGGCTGCTGCTTCAGAGCATCGTTGTGCCTCTGTACCTGGCATGGGTCGTCCGCCGACTCATCGGAATCCCGAGCGTGGGGCGATTCATGGCCTCGACCGTGCTCGTTCCGCTGGTTGCCGCTTTGGCCATATGCGCATTGGGTTACCATTTGCTCGGCGGCAGCGGCGAGTTGTTGCGCAATCTCCTGGTAATCGCCGTTGCCATCGTGGCTAGCGTAGGGGTTTGCCTGAGGCTCAGCTTGGCGCCCGCGGATCGCGCGTTTCTGCTTGGGGGCATGGATAGGTGACTTTGGTGGAGCAGATACCGCTCGTATCGATCGTTGTGCCCACGCGTGACCGGCACGAGTACCTGGCGCACCTCGTGCGATCGGTACTCGCGATGAAAAGTCCGAGCATCGAACTGGTCGTCCACGACAACAGCATGGACCCGGAGAAATTCACGCGCGAATTCGGCGGCGTGGTGGATTCCCGGCTACGTTACGTTCACGATGGCACTACGATGTCCATCACCGACGCCTTTTCACGCAGCGTGGCGCTCGCTCGGGGACGGTATATTTGCATGATTGGCGACGACGACGGCGTGACCGAGTCTATCGTCGATCTTGCTGGCTGGCTTGAGCGCGAAGGAATCGATGCTGCCGTGGTCGATGTCGCGACGTATCTCTGGCCGGGGGTGGAGAGCGCACTCGATGGAGCGCAAGTCAAGGGTGTCCTGAGACTCGCCAGCTGCACCGGCGACACGGCGGTGGTCGATTCCTCGGACGCGCTCGATCGCGTGTTGGCCAGCGGCGGTATACGGATCGGTGATCTGCCGAGCGTCTATCAAGGCATCGTTGCTCGCAATGCGATGGAGCGGCTGCGCGATCTTGCGGGGTCTTTTTTTCCCGGGCCAAGCCCCGACATGGCCAATGCCGTTGGCCTGTCGGCAGTCATCGACCGATTCGCGCGGGTAGCGTTCCCGGTCATAATTTCCGGTTCATGCCCGGTCAGCGGCGCCGCGCAGGGTGCGCGCCGCGAACATCACGGCGAGATTGCCGATCGGACGTTTCTTTCGGCTGGGACTGCGGAGAACTGGCCGGTCCAGGTTCCATTCTACTTTTCAGGGCCGACACTCTGGGCGGCCACGCTGATTCATGCAATGACGGCGACGAAGCGTACGCACTTGATGTCAAGACTGCGCTTTGATCGCCTGTACGGAGCCTGTGCGGTATTCACGCCCGGGTACCGCTCCAGGGTGGAGCGGGCGAGGTCTGAAAACCCGGGCTTGGTGTCCGGGCCGGGCCTTGTCACCGCGATGGCATGGGTTTGGTGGTTGAGGGCGAAGGCCCTGGCGTGGAACATGGCTCGCCGATTCGGGGGTGCCCGTACTGGGCAGGGACGAATCGAGGGACTGCCGAATATCGGTGATGTGGTTGGGTATGTTGACGCTGTTCTTGGGCGTTATCGCCCCCCTCCGGATCGGCGCTAAGGACCGCTCGGACAGAGGTCATTTGTGGCAAGGATGACATTGAGGGACGAAGGAAGACATGGTTGACGAAACACACGTGCCCGTCGTACGCCCCTATGCGGTGGCTGCTCGCCTCGCGGCATTCCTGAGGCCATTGCAGGCGGACAATGCCGCTTCGCCGCTGGGGTACCAGCCCGGCGAATTCTGGGCCTGTCTCAACCGGCAGCATGCGAGCCGGGTCTCGGCACCAGCGCCGCCAGGCGCGGGATGAAATCCAGCGGCTCGAAAACCGCGTGGGTGGTGCCTTCCCGATAGGGCGTCTTCGGCATGCAGGGCGCCTGGCCCTGGCCGGTGAGGGACGCCCGGCACGTGGGAATCGGCGGCCGGGCGATGTAGCGGCACAGCCGCTGGACCTTTTTCCGGTCATCGGCACCGGCGGCCACGCCCGCGCGTGAACGAGGTCGGGGTGGCTTGTGACTATCCGGGTATGGAGTGTGAGCGTTGAGTAAGAAAGCTTTGATCGCCGGGGTAACCGGTCAAGATGGTGGGTATCTCGCGGAGATTCTCTTAGCTAACAACTACGAGGTCCACGGCATCAAACGCCGCGTGTCGTCGTTCAATTCGGATCGCATCGATCACCTCTACCAGGATCCGCACGCCACAAATCGCAAGCTGGCTCTGCACTAAGGCGACCTGACCGATGCCACCACTTTGATCCGCATCGCGTAGCAAGTGCACCTCGATGAGTTGTACACCCTCGCCGCGAGAGGTTGCAGGCCTCCGGTCCAAGTGACTGACTTTGAGCTTTTCAGTTCGTCCCCCTGGCGGGCCTTTCTCGGTCTGATAGCATCACCGAGATTCACTATGGAAGTTGGAATATGAGCAGTTTACGTGGCCGAATCGGTAGTTGGATGAGCGCGAAAATCGGATTACCTTCCGTAGATGACTATACTAGGAAGTTGATTAAAACCGGCGAATGCAAAGTCGCAATTGATATCGGCTGCGGTGTCTCATCTTCGCTCACCAGATTTCGTCCGCAGCTGCGCACCATCGGTCTAGACGCGCACACTGTGGAGGTTGCAAGGCAGGCCAACGTACACGATTTTTACGTTACGGCAGACGTGATAAAAATGTCTACGGAAGAAATACTTGATCGCGTTGAGAAAGTGGCAGGCACGCGTGAAATCGATCTGGTCACCGTATATGGAGTCATAGAGCATCTTCCAAAGTGGGAGGGGTGGAAGCTATTGGAAAAATGCGAGCAGCTGACCGGCAAGTACATTCTGTTGGAAACTCCAAACGGATTTGTTGCCCAAGGACCTGAGTTTGGCAATCCGTATCAACGCCACCTGTCGGGTTGGTACGCGGAAGACTTCAGGGGGCTCGGGTACAGTGTTTTCGGCACAAGCGGTACTAAATACATCCGGGGCTACATGGGCGAGCCACGTATGCGACTGCCAGGACTTGCAACGTTTGATATGCTCGTGCTCAGCAGGTTGCTTCTAAGTAACCGGTTTCCGGCGCACGCATTTAACGTAGTCGCAATTAAGGATCGTCGAGGAGTGCCGGCTCGCTATAAATCACACGGCGATCCGACTCGTCGATAGTGCGAAAGTAGAAATGCCATGCTCGACCAGCGTCTAATTCACGTTCGGCAACTCGACTCTGAGGGATTCCTGGAGCGCGAACAGGATCGGGTCATCGTTGGCACAGCTGACCAGGAAGTCATAATGGAACCTGGGGCCAGCTACGGGCGACTTGCCTACTTTTGCCGAAGGATGATGACGGACCTCACGTACGTAATCCTGAGCCTGACGCGGTCGGCGACTGACATCGGCCGGGATCAGTTGCAGCGGGGAAAAGTCCACCTGTTCCTGCCGCACAAGATCGAGGCGATCCGTCCCGACACCGCGGACGCATTCGTGAACATCTATAGCTTCGCCGAGACGCCGGTGGCATCGATCCGGAATTACTTCAACCACCTCGACCGGATCACCAGCGGAGTTCTTTATAGGAAGCAACGTGCGCTTGAGGTGAATGCTTTCGACGGCTCGCGCATCGATGAATTCACTTACCCGATTCCGGCGCACTGGCGGCGGTTGTTTCGCGGTGACACAAGCCTCTACGATTGATTCCTTGAAGTTGCCTATGCCACACGAGGGAACTAAGCGGACAGGGGATCCGGCGGGTCGGGCAATAGGTTACGTCGCTGACGCTGGACTGCTTCTTCTGTTCCCCGCTTTCGTCCTCTACCACTACTCGGTCGCGTCGGGTTGGTTGCCTGCATTCGCTGGCGGCCTATTCGGCCCCAGCGCCGCCCTCATGGCGGTGTTCGGTCTGGTGCACGTGGCAATCTCCGCTCCCGGGTGGAAGCACAGGGCGCCGCTGCTCGAACTCGCCTTCATCGCGCTGGTCTCCTACATTGTGCTGTGGACGTTTGCTGCCGTCGCGTTGGGTGGTCATCGCTCGTACACTGAAGCCGCGGTGACCGAAGCGCTGACGACGGTCGCGATCTGGCTCGCCGCTTTTTTCATAGGCGCGCGGATCAGTATGCGTGAGCGCAGAAACTGGCGCCTGCTGTCGCTCCTGGCTGCAATAATCGCTGTGTGCTTCGTGCATGCGGTCGCGGTCCATGGATCGTTCGTCGGGCCGCTTCTTACGTTCCAGGGCGATGCTGGTCTCGCGGATGCGGGCACGACCTATCAGGGCATTGGCCGCGCGATTCTGGTAGTGGCCATCGTGCTGTCGGTGCTCCGCGTCGGCTTTCTTTCGCAGTTGTCTGTCCTCTGGGTAGCGACCGTGGCGCTGATGGCGCTCGGATCGCGCGCACACCTGTTCGCGATACTCCTGTTGATGGCGTTGCACGTCCTCGTGCTTGGATTCCGCCGGCGCAATCTCTTGGCGGGCGTGCTGGCATTGCTCGCGGCTGGGGGCGCCGGCTTCGCAGGCTGGGAGATCTTTCTCGACACGCGAGCCGCCGAAATATTGGAATTGGCGACCTCCACGAGCTGGCAAGAGCGGCTGTTCGCCAGCGATGAGGCCGTTCGTGTGATTCGGGAAGACCCGTTCCTTGGGGCGTTCGGGTATCACTGGGCCGATCGGTCGGCCGGCTATGCGCACAACCTGCTGTCCGCCTGGGCCGGCTTCGGCGGTGTCGCGTTCGCACTTGTCCTCGGCATGATGGTCTATGCGCTTGCCGTCAGCGCGACCCGCGTGCTACTGGCCGAGCAGCCCTCAGCCGCGTGGCGCATGGCATTCCAGTTCAATGCTGTGGCGCTACTGTTGGCGATCGCTTCCGAGCCGATCTATGCATCGGTCTTTCCGGCGCTGGGCTGGGGCAGCACCGTTGCAGCCTTGCGCCGAGAACGAGCCCGATATCTGACGCTCGCCGAACTCACGCAGCGTTGGTGGGCTGCGGCTCCCCAACTTGGCAGAAACTGACGGATGAAGCCTGATGTGTGGCATTAGCGGTATCGTGTCCAGGAATGGTTCGGCCGTTCCACCGGAGTTGATCCGGCGGATCACCGACGTCGCTGCGCATCGTGGACCGGACGGGCACGGCTATTTCCTGGAGTCGAACGTCGCGCTCGGCCATCGGCGACTGTCCATCATCGACCTCTCCGAGCAGGGGCATCAGCCGATGCCCCACAACGACCAGTACTGGATCACCTACAACGGCGAGATCTACAACTATCTCGAGCTTCGCGAGGAGTTGCGCGCGCTGGGCTGCACGTTCGCTTCGGGAACGGATACCGAGGTTATCCTTGCGGCCTATGCGCGCTGGGGCTCAGCTTGCCTGCAGCGCTTCAACGGCATGTGGGCCTTCGCCATCTACGATTCGCTGAACCAGGAACTTTTCCTCGCGCGGGATCGTTTCGGGGTGAAGCCACTCTACTACGCCGACGGTCCCGGCCACTTCGTGTTCGGTTCCGAGATCAAGCAGTTGCTTGCATACCTGGGCACGGCAAAGGCGAACCGTGCGACCGTGATCGAGTCCATGTTGACCTCGATAGACGGGCACACCCAGGACACATATTTCGATGGTGTGCGGTCTTTTCCACAGGCCCACTTCGGGCGATTCGATCTCAAGACCCATCGATTGACTATCGAGCGCTATTACCAGCTTGGCGCCAGGAAGGAGTTCGCGGGCCTGTCGCTTGAAGACTCAACTCGCGGCTTGCGCGACCTGTTTGAGGATGCGGTCCGGCTCCGTCTTCGTTCCGATGTGCGCGTGGGAACATGCCTGAGCGGCGGCCTCGACAGTTCGGCCACCAGCGGCATTGCTAGCGGCATGTACCACCAGGCAACCGCTGACCGCTTCGTGGGCATTCACGCCCAGTCGATCGATGCGGAGACGGATGAGAGCGGCTATGCGCGGCTCGTTGCCGGACATCTCGGGATCGAACTGCATACCGTCACGCCGGGGACGGAAGCCTTCCTCGGCACGCTGCACGATCTGGTCCGCACGCAGGAGGAACCGTTCCACAGTCCTTCAATGTTCATGGGTTGGCATGTGTTCGAACGTGCAAAGGCGCTGGGTTGCAAGGTCATGCTGAACGGTCAGGGGGGCGACGAAGTATTACTGGGCTACGAGAGATACTTCGCGTCGTTCCTGAGCGCCGTGTCGCTGGTGCGCTTTGCACGTGAGGCGCTGGCTCAGGCGAGGCATTCAAAGCTCAGTCTCCGCGAGGTACTTTCCTACCGCTACTACTTCACGCATGCCGGACTGCGCCTGCGTCGGCTTAAAGCGCGCACGTTTCTGCGGCCGCGGTATCGGGACTCGTACGACGGTCAGGCAGTCATTGACAGCGCCCACGCTTTTCGCGACCTCGAAAGCCTGCAGATTCACGAGATCGCCACGCTGCAGTTGCCGCACCTGCTGCGCTACGAGGATCGCAATTCAATGCGGCACTCTATCGAGACCCGGTTGCCGTTCCTGGACTATCGCTTCGTCGAGTACTGTATATCGATACCGGCCGAGCACAAGATTCGCGACGGATGGACGAAATTCGTGCTGCGCAATGCGATGGATGACCTTCTGCCCCGGCGAGTCACGTGGCGCACCGACAAGCTCGGGTTTCAGGCGCCGGAACGCACATGGCTGTCCGAGGCGGGCGGAATGATGAAGGACAAGGTGGCGAGGTCGCCGATGCTCCAGGAGATTACCGAACACCGCAGGTTGCTCGACGGGTATGACACGCTGCCCCTTGGCCAGCGCTGGAAGTACTTCATGATCGCTGCGTGGGAGGAAGGCTTTGGCGTTTCATGGTGAGCCGCGGTACGCCGTGCTTCATCTCTGCGGCGATTTCGCGAAGCAGCAGATTTACACGCTACTCGTGAAGAACCTTGCGCAGCAGAGCGTTGCGCAGGTCGTCTACGCACCGGTCAGGACGGCGGCGGAGGCCGCGTGGAGCGCGCCGGAGCTTGTGGGCACACCCTGCCATTTGAGGCACATCCTGTCGGGTCGGGACCGTCTCTTCTTCCGGGCGAAGGTCCGACGCGTGGTCCGAGACATCCCCGGTCAGGTTGATCTGGCGACCGTTCGACTCGTTCACGCCCATTTCCTTTATAGCGACGGTGCCATTGCGCTTGCGCTGAAGAAGCAGTTTGGTCTGCCGTTCATCGTGGCAGTGCGAAATACCGACATCAACGCATTCATGCGCTACCGGCCGGACCTGGCGAGTACGCGTGACCGGGTACTCGCCGAGGCAGAGAAGGTGGTGTTTCTCAGTCATGCGTACCAGAGCCTCCTGTCCCGCCGTCTGGACAGGGTGCTGCGCCAGCGTGTCGAGGCAAAGTCGCTGGTTGTCCCGAACGGAATTCAGGAGGATTGGCTTGCCGAGGCGCCTCCTGTGACTGAGCGTGATCCGCAGTCGTTGCGGCTGCTCTACGTTGGAGATTTTTCCCTCAACAAGAACATCCCGGCGCTGCTCGACGCAGTGGGTCTGCTGGCCAAGTCGCGAGACGCGCGGCTGACGCTGGTGGGCGGTGGTGGAGACGGTTCGAAGCAGGTCGATCGACTTCTGCGTTCCGGTCGCTTTCCCTTTGCAAAGAACGCCGGACGGGTCAGCGATCCACGGGAGTTGCGTGGGATCTATCGCGAGCACGACGTGTTCGTCATGGTTTCTCATTTCGAGACCTTCGGCGTCGTCTACATCGAGGCGCTGTCTCAAGGGCTCCCGATCGTCCACAGCAGAGGCCAGGGTGTAGACGGCTATTTCGAGCCGGCCACCGTCGCCGAGGCGGCGCACCCGCAGGAGGTAGCGGACATCGCGGCCTGCATCGACGCCGTCGCCGCCAGGTTGCCGGGGATACGCGGACGTTGCATTGAGGAAGCACGACGCTTCGACTGGAGGCATATCGCCACGACCTACTCGGTAATCTACAATGACGCCGCCCCGGTGGTGGAGATCAGCAATTGATAAGCGTCGTCGACTACGGCGTGGCCAATCTGGCGTCGATGCTGAACATGCTGCGCAAGGTGGGCGTCGACGCCGAACGGGTCGGCACGCCTGAAGACCTGGAGTCTGCCACGAAGATCGTGCTGCCCGGAATCGGCGCGTTCGACCAGGGGATGGCGACGCTCGAGGAGCGAGGGTTGCTGGACCCTCTGCGTCGAAAGGTGCGTGACGAGGGCGTCCCAATTCTTGGCGTATGCCTCGGCATGCAGATGCTCGGCCAGGGCAGCGAGGAGGGTCATGCGGCGGGCCTCGGACTGATCGACGCGACCTGCAGGCGCTTTCGCCCGCCCGAAGGCGTCGCCCTCAAGGTGCCGCACATGGGCTGGAACACTGTCTTGCCTCGTCGGTCGAGCCCACTCCTCGACGGGCTCGACGAGCAGTCGCGCTTCTACTTCGTTCATTCCTACCACGTTGTCTGCAGAGAACCCGCGGACGAGTTGGCGTGCTCGCGTTACGGGAACGCTTTCACGTCCATTGTCGCTCATGGGAATATCTACGGTGTGCAGTTCCACCCAGAGAAAAGCCACCGCTTCGGTATGGCGCTGCTGCGTAACTTTGCGAATCTTTGATGCTCAGGACCCGAGTGATTCCTTGCCTGCTGCTGCGCGATGGCGGACTCGTCAAGACCGTCGAGTTCGGGTCGCCGAGATATGTTGGCGATCCGATCAACGCCGTGCGCATCTTTAACGACAAGGAAGTCGATGAGGTCGTGTTTCTCGACATTGGGGCCACAGCATCCGGCGACGGACCCAATTTCGATCTGCTTACAGACATCGCGAGTGAAGCGTTCATGCCGTTCGCGTACGGCGGCGGCGTCGCCACGACGGACCACGCCCGGCGCCTGTTCGCCTTGGGCGTCGAGAAAGTGGTGATCAATACGGCAGCCGTGCGGTCCCCCGAGCTGGTTGGACGTGTTGCGGAGTTGGCGGGCAGTTCGAGTGTGGTGGTCTCGATCGACGTGCAGCGCAACTGGCGTGGGCAGTACAGCGTCCAGGCGGCGGGAGGACGGGAAGACAGCAAGCGTGATCCCGTCGCGTGGGCCAAAGAAGTCGAGCGACTCGGAGCCGGCGAGATTCTGCTCAGTTCGATCAACCGCGACGGCACCATGTCCGGCTATGATCTTGAATTGATCAAACACGTATCCGAGGCTGTGTCGATTCCCGTCGTGGCATCGGGCGGTGCCGGTCGGCTCGAACACTTCCGGCAGGCGGTAGATCAGGGGGCGTCGGCGGTAGCGGCGGGTAGCTTCTTTGTCTTTCACGGCAAGCACAAGGCCGTTCTCATCACCTATCCGGAGCGCCGGGAGATCGAGGAACTGTTCACGTGAATTCAGCTGCCGTAGGGCAATCTCCCGTTCGTTGCAGCCGCTGCGTGATGGACACGAAGGTTGATCCTTCCATCGTGTTCGACTCAAGCGGCCTCTGCAATCACTGCCGCCGCTACGATGAACTGCTCGAGTCCAGGGTATCGGGCGGCGAAGTGGGGCGGCGCGCCCTCGCTGCGATCGTCGAGAAAATCAGGCGCGACGGACAGGGCCAGGAATACGACTGCATCATCGGGGTCAGCGGCGGCGTGGACAGCACCTACGTGGCGTACCTCGTCCGCGAGCACGGATTACGAGCGCTAGCGGTCCACTTCGACAATGGCTGGAACTCCGAGCTTGCCGTAAAGAACATCGAACAGGTCCTCAAGCGGCTCGGGATCGATCTCTACACATACGTCGTCGACTGGCCGGAATTCAGGAACCTCCAGTTGTCATTCCTGAGGGCGTCCACTCCTGACGGCGAGATTCCCACGGACCATGCGATCAATGCGCTACTCTGGCGGGAGGCAGGTCGCAGGAAGATCCGCTACATCATTTCCGGCATGAACTTCACTACCGAGTCAATCAGTGTTCCGGACTGGGCGTACGGTCACTCCGACTGGCGCTACATCGAGGACGTGCACCGTCGGTACGGTACCGTGACTCTGCGTTCCTATCCGCATTTCAGCCTGCCGTTCCTGTTCTGGGTCAACGTCGTCCAGCGCGTTCGGACTGTGTCGATTCTCAACTACTTAGACTACCGCAAGGACGTTGCGATGCGCGTGCTGCAGGATGAACTCGGCTGGAGAGACTACGGCGGCAAGCACCACGAGTCGATTTACACGAGGTTCTACCAGGGCCACGTGCTGCCCAGAAAGTTCAGAATCGACAAGCGATACGGCCATCTGTCCGACCTGATAAACTCCGGGCAGCTGGAGCGAGAGGAGGCGCTGCGCGAACTGCAGCAGCCGCCATACCCGGAAGAACTTCAGCGGCAAGACCTCGTCTATGTAACGAAGAAGCTCGGGCTTACGCCTGTACAGTTCGAGGAAATTATGCGGGCCCCGCGCCAGTCTTTCCGTGACTTCCGCAATTCGTACGCCGTCGTGCAGTTAATGCGACGTACGGTCAACTGGCTGCGCAAGCGCGGTCTGTATCCCAAGTGAGCCGTGACTTTGTCGGGCCCGCTCTGGCAAACAGCAACATCAGGATTCAAGCAGCGTGAAAGATCTCTCATTCGGGTTGGTGGGTTGTGGTCGGATCGCCAAGCGGCACGCCGAGCTGCTGGGGCACGGGCAGATACGCAGTGCACGTCTCGGAGCGGTCTGCGACGTCAAAGAGGATCGTGCCAAGGCGATCGGCACTCAGTTCGGCGTGTCGCACTTCTCGGACATGCACGAGATGATGCGCAACACAGACCTCGACGTAGTGGTGATCCTCACCGAGAGCGGCTCGCATGCGGCCCACACGCTTGGGCTTGCGCCATACGGAAAGCACATCGTCGTCGAGAAGCCGATGGCGCTCGCGCTCCATGACGCAGACCGGATGATTGAGGCCTGCGACAAGGCGGGCGTGCATCTGTTTGTGGTGAAGCAGAATCGATTCAACGTTCCGGTCGTGAAACTGCGCGAAGCGTTGGAGGCGGGCCGGTTCGGCAAGCTGGTCATGGGGACCGTTCGCGTCCGATGGTGCCGGCGGCAGGCGTACTACGCCGCAGACGCCTGGCGCGGCACCTGGGCCATGGACGGCGGCGTCCTGTCCAACCAGGCCAGTCACCACGTAGACATGCTCGAATGGATGCTGGGTGACGTCGACAGCGTATATGCCATGAGTGCGACGAGACTCGTCGATATCGAAACCGAGGACACCGCAGTGGTGACGCTCAAGTTCCGCAACGGAGCACTCGGCATCATAGAGGCGACGACGGCGACTCGGCCCCGTGACCTTGAAGGTTCGATTTCGGTGCTTGGCGAGAAAGGCACTGTCGAGATCGCTGGCTTTGCCGTAAACCAGATGCGCACCTGGGAATTCGCAGACCCCCTGCCGGGGGACGACGAAGTAATGGCCCGATACTCGGTGAACCCACCGAGCGTGTACGGCTTCGGACACCAAGCCTATTACGATCACGTCGTCGACGCGCTGTTGGGAAACGGCCCGAAGCTGGTGGATGGCCTGCAGGGGCGTCGCAGTCTCGAACTGATTACTGCAATCTATGAGTCGATCGAGACCGGCATGCCGGTGCAGATGAGGTTCAATCCGACCCGCTGCAAGCTAGGCAGGCGCAATGGCTGAGACACGCTTCCTGCAAGCGAGAATCATTGACGTCACGTTCGGAGAAGGCGTCACCGTCGTCGAGCCTGCGAACATTTACGGGTGCAGCATTGGTGATGGCGCATTCATCGGTCCTTTCGTGGAGATTCAGAAGGGGGTTCAGGTCGGGGCGCGCACCCGCATCCAGTCCCATTCGTTCGTCTGTGAACTGGTGACCATCGGGGACGACTGCGTGATCGCGCACGGCGTCATGTTCGTCAACGACCTGTTCTCGACAGGTGGTCCGGCGCGTGGCCAAGTCAGCCTCTGGAAGGCCACCCGCGTTGGCAACCACGTCTCGATCGGCGCGAACGCTACCATCCTCCCCGTTATCATCTGTGATCATGTCGTGATCGGCGCTGGATCCGTAGTCACGCGGAACATTACCAGGCCTGGCGTCTATGCCGGGAATCCGGCCCGCCAGCTCAGGACACTTGAGGTAGAAAAGTAGTGACAGTGCCTTTCGTAGACCTGCATCGCCAATACCTATCGATCAAGGACGAGGTCGACGCGGCCATTCGGGAGGTGATCGAGGAGTCGGCGTTCATTCGGGGCCGGTTCGTTACTGATTTTGAGCGGGAGTTCGCGCGCGCGGTCGGACTCGACCGTTGCGTGTCTTGCGCCAACGGGACTGATGCGTTGTATATCGCAATGAAGTCGCTCGGACTACGTCCGGGCGACGAGGTAATCACGACGGCTCATTCCTGGATTTCCACGTCGGAAACGATTACTCAGGCCGGCGGCGATGTCGTTTTCGTCGACACGGATGCGACGACCTTTACCATCGATCCCGCGCGGCTCGAGGAGAAGATCACCGACCGCACGGTCGGCATCATCCCTGTGCATCTGTATGGTCAGCCTGCAGACATGGATCCAATTCTGCAGGTCGCGCGCGCACATGGCTTGTGGGTGATCGAGGATTGCGCACAGGCCCACATGGCTGAATACAATGGCCGAAAGGTTGGCACGATGGGACAGATGGCGACGTTCTCTTTCTACCCGGGGAAGAATCTCGGTGCGATGGGGGATGCGGGCTGTCTGGTAACGAACGATCGCGCTCTGGCGGACTGGTGCGAGTTGTATGCCCGCCATGGCGGCAAGGGCGAACACGTCATGGAAGGCATCAATAGCCGCATGGATGGACTGCAGGCAGCAATCCTGTCGGCCAAGCTTCCACGTCTCCATGGCTGGACGGCCCGGCGGAGGCAGGTCGCTGCCGCATATGACGCGGCGCTGACTGATATCGAATGGCTTGTCACTCCGCACATTGCCGAGCAGCGAACCCACGTCTACCACCTCTACGTGATCCGAACGCGTTATCGGGACGCCTTGCGCGAGCAACTGACACGAGCTGGCATCGGCACCATGGTGAATTATCCTCGCTCGCTTCCGTTCTATCCGGCGTATGAGCGGTTGGGTCACCGTCCGGAGGATTTTCCGAACGCCTATTCTGCGCAGAGCGAAATTCTGTCACTGCCGATCTTTCCGGAGATTTCTGCCAGTGAAATCGATTTCGTCTGCGGAACTATCCGAGCCTTTCGGCCGTAATGCGGGTTGTCTATCTCCACCAATACTTCAATACTCCCGACATGGCGGGGGGTACGCGTTCGTATGAAATGGCGCGAAGACTGGTCGCAGCTGGACACCAGGTCGATCTGGTCACGACCTGGCGGGAGCCAACACAGACGTCGGACTGGTTCATGACTGAGGAAGCGGGCATTCGCGTGCACTGGCTGCCCGTCGTCTACTCGAACAGCATGGGTTTCGTCGATCGATTGCGAGCCTTTCTAAGGTTTGCAGTTTCGTCTGCTCGCAGGGCGGCAGCGCTCGACGGCGACGTGGTCTTCGCGACCAGCACACCCCTGACTATCGCTTTGCCGGGAATCTACGCGGCTTGGCGTCGCAACCGGCCAATGGTTTTCGAGGTGCGCGACATGTGGCCGGAGGTGCCGATCGCGCTTGGGGCCCTGCGCAATCCCGTCCTGATCTGGGCGGCCCGCAGTCTCGAGAAACTCGCGTACAGTTACTCGGTGCACATCGTAGCGCTGGCGCCCGGGATGGGAGAGGACATCGTGGCGACCGGTGTCAATCCAGAAAAAGTCACGATCATTCCCAACGGTTGCGACCTTGACGTGTTCGGCGGGTCGTCGTCGAGTTCTCCCAGGGAGCGGCATGCGTGGCTTGGAACGAGGAAGCTCGTGTTATATGCCGGTGCATTGGGCAGGGCCAATGGGGTCAGCTATCTGGTGCGGCTCGCGACCGAAGTGCGTGAGCTGGATGCGGACGTCTGCTTCGTTGTGATCGGGGAGGGTGCAGAAAAGGAAGCGGTACGTGACGCGGCTGGACGAGCCGGTCTGCTCGGAACTGCGTTCTTCATGCTGGATCAAATGCCCAAGCGCGAGCTGGTCAGCTGGTTGCACGCAGCGGACTTAGTAGTAGCGCTGTTTACGGGCCCTCGGGTGATCTGGAAGGACGCGGTTCAAAACAAATTCTTCGACGCGTTGGCCGCGGGCAAGCCGATTGCGAACAATTTCGATGGTTGGCAGTCGCGCATCGCCCAGGACGAGGGCGTCGGGCTCATTCTCGATCCGGAGGATGTCTCGCGGGCTGCGCGCCAGCTCGTATCGGCCTTACAGGACGAGCGTTGGCTGGAGGCGATCCCGGAGCGAGCGCTCAAGCTGGCACAGACTCGATTCGAGCGCGGGCTGCTGGCGGCTAAGCTGGAGCTGGTCCTCGCTACAGCGGTCGCGCAGCGGCGGTGAAGCGTTGGTTCGACCCAGCGCTAGTCGTGCTCGCGTCTCCGGTTTGGGTGCCGATGCTGGTGGTTGTTGCATTGGCTATCGGATTCACGATGGGCAGGCCGGTCATTTTTTCCCAGGTTCGGCCCGGGATTCACGGAAAGCTGTTTCGTCTCTTCAAGTTCCGGACTATGCGCGAGCCGATTCTCGAGGCAGACCGACTTTCGACGGATGCCGAGCGGATTACTGCGCTCGGCCGTTTTCTCCGGGCCACGAGCCTCGACGAATTGCCGGAGCTGTGGAACGTGCTGGTGGGCGACATGAGCCTGGTCGGACCGCGTCCTTTGCTGACGGAATACCTTCCGCTCTATTCTCCAGAGCAGGCGCGTCGACACGAGATGAGGCCGGGGTTGACGGGTTGGGCCCAGATCAACGGCCGGAACGCGATCACCTGGGATGAGCGGTTCAGGCTCGACGTATGGTATGTCGACAACTGGTCGCTCGGCCTTGATATCCGAATACTGATGGGCACGTTTGTCAAAGTAATTCTGCGCGAGGGCATCTCAGCGGAGGGTCAGGCGACTATGAGCAGGTTCACGGGGAACGCCAAGTGAAGAAACTTGCTGTGCTGGGGGCCAGTGGGCATGGCAGGGTCATAGCTGATTCGGCCCTGGAGGCTGGTTGGGTCCAGGTCGTTTTCTATGACGATCGTTGGCCAAGCCTGCAAGCCGCGGGGGAATGGCCTGTCGTTGGAGACTGGAGCCGGCTTCTGGAGCAGTTATCCATTGCCGATGGTGTGATCGTTGGCATCGGCGACTGCGGGGTGCGCGCCGAAAGGCACGCCTCGTTGGTCGCAAGCGGGGCCAAGCTCACACATATCGTGCACCCACGCGCTTGGGTGAGTTCGCGCGCAGTGGTTGGTGCCGGCAGCGTAGTCATGGCCGGTGGCATCGTGAACATTGGAGCGGTTCTCGGCGCAGCGTGCATCGTGAACACTGGCGCGACTGTCGATCATGACTGCAGTCTCGGCGATGCCGTCCACGTTGCACCAGGAGCGCATCTCTCGGGGCAGGTCACCGTCGGCCAATGTACCTGGATTGGGGTCGGTGCCTGTATTCGCCAGGGCATACGAATAGGCTCCGGAGTCGTGGTGGGGGCTGGGGCGGTCGTAGTGTCAGACGTCGCTGACGGGTTGACGGTGGCCGGATCTCCCGCGAGGAAGCTCGAGCGGCGCGGCATGGCGCGGACAAATGCTTAGTACCCAGCTCGCTCCCTGGCCAGCTTTCAGCGAGGAGGAAGCCGAGGCTGTTGCTGCCGTCATTCGGTCAAACAAGGTGAATTACTGGACTGGCACTGAGTGCCGGGCGTTTGAGCGCGAGTTCGCGGACTGGTGCGGAAGGCGGCACGCCACAGCGCTCGCCAACGGAACACTCGCCCTGGATGTCGCACTGCGCGCGTTGGGCGTCGGCCAGGGCGATGAAGTCGTCGTCACGCCGCGGACCTTCATCGCCAGCGTCTCCTGCGTGGTGAACGCAGGAGGCATACCCGTCTTCGCCGATGTCGACCCGAACAGCGGCAACATCACTGCCGAGACCATCGAACGGGTACTGACGCCACGTACGCGAGCCGTCATTTGTGTCCACCTGGCTGGATGGCCTTGCGACATGGACCCGATCATGGCGTTAGCTGAGCGACGCGGGCTCAAGGTCATCGAGGATTGTGCCCAAGCACACGGGGCGCGCTACAAGGGTCGCAGCGTCGGATCGATCGGCCACGTCGGTGCATGGTCTTTCTGCCAGGACAAGATCATGACTACGGGCGGGGAAGGTGGCATGGTGACCACCAACGACGAAGTACTCTGGCGCACCATGTGGGCGTACAAAGACCACGGCAAGAGCTACGCAGCCGTGTACGACAGGGAGCACCCGCCGGGATTTCGCTGGCTGCACGACAGCTTTGGTACCAACTGGCGGATGCTCGAGGTGCAGGCGGTCATCGGCCGGATTCAGCTGCGCCGTATGGTGGAATGGACAGCCCGACGTGCAGCGAATGCCGATGCAATTCACGCCGCATGCCGGCCCTATCGGGCGGTCAGGGTCCCGACTTTTGCGTGCAACAGCAAGGCCTGTGATCCAGTCTGCGCATCGCGCAACGGCTGCGTGCACGCGCAGTACAAGTGCTATGTCTACGTCGCGCGGGAAGGACTCGCCGACGGGTGGAGCCGGGACCGGATCATAGAGAGCATCAATGCGTTGGGCGTGCCGTGTTATCAGGGATCCTGTTCCGAGGTCTACCTTGAGAGGGCCTTTGAAGGTACAGGGTGGGGGCCACCAGGGCGGCTACCTGTCGCTCGCGAGCTGGGTGAATCCAGCCTGATGTTTCTCGTTCACCCAACCCTGTCGGCCGACGATGTCGACAAGGCCTGCTCGGCCATCGACTCCGTCCTGGCCAATGCCTCAGCCTAGCCGGGTTCTTGCGGCGAGTCAGGCGAGCGATGATTCGGCCTGCCCGGTCGCTAAATCCTAAGCTTTCCTGACCCGGGGCGGAATCCTGGACGATGGCCGCGGTCCTCAAGCGGTGAAGGGACTGTGGTCGTTGTCGTGGATTTCATCAATGCCCTTCGGATTTTGAGGGCGTGGCGGGTTTGGTGTTCACGGTTCTGTGCCGTAGCATTGACTCTCATTTGAGGAGCAGTCGATAACGGTTGCGGTACAGCCGATCGAGGATCGCGTCGGCTGGCGGTCTCAACCGGTCGAAGCAACACCTTAAAAGTCCGACGGATAGGAGGTTGCATTATGGGTCGGGGCCCTTGGTTTACACCCGTACTCTCGACTGAGGTGTGGTGGCGCTGGCAAGGTGGCGGGAACTGCGCCGACAGTGCCCGAGCGCTGGGGACGTATTCGGGTCCCTTGCACAGGCTGCTCAGGCCTCGCGTTGGCGTGGCTCAGTTGCGATGCTGTTCTGCCCGATCGCTGTCACTCAGCTAGCGCGAAGAGATCTCGCGGGGGATTTGCGCTGGCGATTCCATCGCGAGCGATGGGGCGAGTGTCCTCAAGCATCAGTCGGGAGATTGCTCGTCACGGCGGTCAAGGCCGCTATCGCGCTCTTGGCGCCGATGCGCAGCGCCCCAAGCCATGCCACCTGGCGCAGCACCCGGCCTTGGCACGGATGGTGGCGCAGAAGCTGCGCTTGAACTGGTCGCCTCAGCAGATTACCGCATGGCTTGAAAGACAATTTGGCAACGATGACAGTAGGCGTGTGCCGCACGAGACAATTTACCGCAGTCTCTTTATCCAAACCCGAGAAGTGCTGAAAAAAAAGCTCCTTGCGCACCTGCGTCGCGGTCGCTCGATGCGCTACGGACGAGCGTATCGCGGCACGGTGGGCAGCGGTGTTGGCACGATCCTCGAGGCTCCTTCGGTTTGCGAGCAATCCGCACAGGCCGAAGATCGAGCGGTTCCGGGTCATTGGGAAGGAGACCTCCTGTGTGGAACGCCCGGCACGCAGATCGCGACCTTGGTGGAACGACGCTCCCGCTTCCTGATCCTGGTGAAATTGCCGAGCAAAGACAGTCCGACCGTGGCGAACGCCTTGGTTCGGCACGTCAAGAAACTACCCAAGCTGTTGCGCCGCTCGCTCACCTGGGATTGAGGCCTTGAGATGGTCGATCAAAAGCGCTTCAGCATCGCCAGCGACGTCAAGGTGTATTTCTGCGATCCGCGAAGTCCTCGGCAGCGGGGCTCGAATGAAAACACCAATGGGCTGCGGCGGCAATACTTTCCCGGGGGCACAGATCTCTCGAAACACTCCCAGGCTGACCTCAACAAAGTGGATCTCCAGCTCAATCAACGACCACGGGAGACGCTCGGCTTTGACACCCTAGCCAATACTCTACATGCTCGTGTTGCGTCGAGCGGTTGAGACCGCCCCCCATGAGCCTGTCTCTTATACACATCTGACGCTGCCGACGAATAGAGAGGTGTAGATCTCGGTGGTCGCCGTATCA